>Ga0335398_10000878_pt1 | contig 52490 bp, 51 predicted proteins | sample BON03_FD_205742 | JGI IMG/M metagenome (GOLD analysis project Ga0335398, IMG submission 205742) | Freshwater microbial communities from Lake Bonney liftoff mats and glacier meltwater in Antarctica - BON-03 (spades assembly) (version 2) | ecosystem: Environmental > Aquatic > Freshwater > Ice >... | reverse complement strand
ACCGCCGATGCGGCGCTGATACTTTGTCGTTGCCCGGGTCGGTGAACGACCGGAGTCTCGCCACGCAGCGCCCAAGTCTTGCCGTGGACGGCATCGGCCCGAAAGCCAGACTCGTCCCAGAAATAGATGTCCGCGCCTTGCGCTTTGGCCTGCTTGGCGATGGCCGGATAGGTTTCTCGCTGCCAGCGCTCAATAGCTACCGGATCGCGTTGGTAGGCACGCTGCAGCGGCTTCTGCGCCGTCAGATTCAACCGCGCCAGCAAGGCGCCCACCGACGCCAAGCTCAACTTGACGCCGAACTTCTCCACCAGCAACGTGCGCACGAGATTGCGCGTCCACAAACCAAAGTCAAATCCGTACTGCTGCGGATTCTTCCCGTTCACCCAGCGAAACACCTGCCGCTCTTGCGCCGGTGTGAGCGTGCGCGGCCGCCCCGTACCCTTGCGCGCCTTGAGCTTGCGTAGCCCCGCACCTTTGCCGCGCGCACGCCTCAGCCATTTATGAATCGTCGTTCGATTCATCCCGTAGCTGGCGATCACGCCACTCGGTTGTTCTCCCTCGCGCACGCGCTCGACAGCCATCAGCCGTATCGCCTCCTGCGCCTTCCGATCAAGTTTGCGTCCGTCTCGCTTCATGCATACTCATGACCCTTGCGGTGTCAATGAAGTTCCCGTAGTGTGGCAATATTTACTGACTTATGAGTAAGCCGGCTTCGGCGCAGTGCGGTCGATCTGCCGATCGTCTACCGGTAGATTGAGCAGTGCAGCCACAAGGCCCATGCCGATGGTCAGCAGCCACATCACGGTGTAGGAGCCGGTGGCATCAAATACATATCCGCCAATCCACACCCCTGCGAAACTGCCGACCTGGTGAAAAAAGAAGGCGATGCCGGTCAGCGTCGACAGATACCTCACGCCGAATACATGTGCGATCAGGCCGCCAGTGAGCGGCACCGTGCCCAGCCATAAAAAACCGATGGTTGCCGAAAACACGTAGACCGTCAGCGGCGTTACCGGCAGCAGGATAAAAATTGCGATGGCCACCGAGCGGGTGAAATAGAGCAGCGCCAGCAGGTATTTCTTGGTGTGGCGACCGCCCAGCCAGCCCCACATATAACTGCCGATCATGTTGAAGAAACCGATCAGTGCGAGGCCGATCATGCCGGTCTCCGGCGTCATGCGCTGGTCCACCAGATAGGCGGGAAAATGCACGGCAATGAATAGCAGCTGGAAACCGCAGACCGTATAAGCGGTGCACAGCAGCAGGAAACCGCGATGGGCGAGGGCCTCGCGCAGCGCTTCGCGTGCGGATTGTTTGAACAGTATGGCTGCCTGTTTGTTTTTGTCTTCGACCAGCGCGCTCGACAGCGGGATGATCAGCAGTATCGTGATGCCGAGGATCACCAGCGCCTGTGTCCAGCCGATCTGGTTGATCAGCCATTGCCCGTACGGCAGCATTGCGAACTGGCCGAACGATCCGGCCGCTCCGGCGATGCCCAGGGCAACGCTGCGTTTTTCCGGCGGGAAGGCACGGCCAATGACGCCGAAGACGATCGAAAATCCGCTGCAGCCCAGCGAGGCGCCAATCAGCAGACCCGCACTCAGCGTCAACTCCATGCCGGTGGTGGATACCGACATCAGATAAAGGCCCAGTGCGTAGCACAAGGCGCCGCCGATCAGCACGCGTGCCGTGCCGAACTTGTCGGCGATCAGCCCGGTAATCGGCTGCGAAATGCCGTACATCAGGTTCTGGATGGCGATGGCGAAAGCAAAGGTTTCGCGGCCGATGCCGAGGTCGGCGGTCATCGGCTGCAGGTAGAGACCGAAGTTGTGGCGCACACCCAGTGCGATGGTGAGGATCATGCCACCGCAGAAAAGCACGACGGCGGGGGTGCGCCAGTTGGAGTTGTTCATCGGGGACAGGCCATTAAAGCGAAGATTCTAGCGGATAACCCGGGCGCATCGACCGGGCGGGAGTACTTTTCCGGTAAAATGCCGGACTTGCGAAATCAGGCTGCAGCGCAGTCTGGTAGCGTATCGGCTCTGGAAGCAGGGAGTCGTGGGTTCTTATGTTCGGTAATTTTGTCCGGTAATTTTTGGCGGCAGATTCATATACTTTAAGTTTTGATTGTTTCGGGGAGTGGCGCAGTCCGGTAGCGCAGGGCGTTTGGGACGCCAAGGTCGCAGGTTCGAATCCTGTCTCCCCGACCAGCAAAGTCATCCGTCTTTTTCAGTAAGATCGATTTCTCTTATGCTATTTGCTTTGATTCTGGGTGCCGTTCTGGGTTTTGTGCCATTGGGAACCACGACGGCATTTCTCGTGCTCGCAGCAACGCTGGCGGTAAAGGCGCTGATTGATGTGCGTTACGACAAACTGCCTTATATTGATCAGCCTTCACCGTACCTGCTGTATTGCCATAATCTTATCGAGCGCGGCGAATCCACCAGCTTTGCCTGGCTCAGCTACGTGGTGCAGCTGTTTGTTTTTGGCATGATTTTCGGCGGCGGCCTGCTGGCTTTTGCGCGTTATCTGCGCGCCTGACGCGGTTCAGGGTTTCAGCGCAAACGGATTGAAGTCGGTGTTGCGGTCGTAGTAGTCCTCGTTCTCCGCACGCTTCAGGAAACCCACGATCCGGTACGTCAGCGGCGTAAATAAAATTTCCACGCTGACCTTGGCGACAAATTGTGCGGCCATGACCAGCAGCAGCTTGTCGTCCGGAATGATGCCCGCACCGTAGAAGGCCAGCGGGTAAAACAGCGCGGAATCGACTGCTTCGCCGGCGATGGTAGAACCTATGGTGCGGGTCCACAGCCAGCGGCCGCGGGTTGCCAGCTTCATGCGGGCCAGCACATACGAATTGACGAACTCACCGCAGAAATATGCCAGCATGGATGCGGCGACGATGCGCGGCGTGTTCCCGAAGGCGATTTCGTAAGCGCCCTGGTGTGCCCAGAACGGCGCCGGCGGCAGTGCGACGACGACGGTGGCCATGAACGATGCGAAACCCAGGCCGGCAAAACCCGCCCAGATGACCCGGCGCGCACGCGCATAACCATACACTTCGGTCAGCACATCGCCGAAGACATAGGAGATCGGGAAAAACAGCACGCCGGCACCGAAGGTGACGGCGCCGAGCAGCGGCAGGTCGAACTGGGCAATTTTCGCCGGACCGATCAGGTTGGAACAGATCAGCACCGTGACGAACGCAGCCATCACGAATTCGTAGTAGCGATAGCTGTGCGGCGTGGTCATGATGGGAAAAAACGTTTAGCCACAGAGGGCACAGAGTTCACAGAGCAGGTCCAATGCGCGGCGTTGAAGGCATGGATCGGACTCTTGTCGATGGATGATTCTCGTTATGTCTTACTCTGTGTTCTCTGTGGTCAGGTTGTTGATTTTCTGTTTTTTCAGGTTAAAGCATCTGCACAATGCTGCTTGAACCCGGGACGTTCACCGACGGTTTTGAACCAGCGCTCAAGATTAGCCATTGCCGGGCGCTCTATGGGCAGGCTGAACCAGCGGTGGCAGAGCACGGCCAGCGGAATGTCACCCATGGTGAATTCCTTGCCGGCGAGCCAGGGATTTTTTGCGAGATGCACGTCGGCCATCGCGAGGTAAGCGGCGAGTTTTTGCCGGTTGTCTTCGACGTCTGCCATATTGCGTTTTTCCGCCGGAGTCCTGACGAGGTTCCAGAATATCGGTTTCATGTGGTTCCATAACGTGGTGCTGTACCACTCCATCCAGCGGTCGGCATCGGCGGCAACCTTGGCATCGGACGGACACAGTGTGCCCAGTCCGTGTTTGCGTGCGAGGTAGCGCACGATGGCGTGGGATTCCCACAGCACGAAGCCGTCATCGTTGATCATCGGTACCAGGCCGTTCGGGTTCATCGCCTTGTATTCGGGAGTGTTATTGACGCCGAACTGCATGCCGGCGTCCACGCGCTCGAATTTGACGCCGGTTTCGGCGCAGCACCACAGCACTTTCTGTATGTTAATGGAGTTGGCGCGTCCCCAGATTTTCAGCATTTTGCTTGCTCCGTTCATGGCAGGTCAGAATGGTGTGTAGTCTAGCAGGGTGTCTGTAGTGCCGCGCGTGCAGGCTATAATCCGGCGGACCAACTGAACCTGATTAATGGAGGGTGATATGGGCAGCATGATTGAATTAACCGCCGCCGACGGACATAAATTCGGCGCTTACAAGGCGGAGCCCGCGGGCAAGCCGCGTGGTGGCCTTGTAGTCATTATGGAAATTTTCGGTGTCAACAGCCATATCCGTGCCGTGGCCGATGGTTATGCTGCAGACGGTTATCTGGTGATTGCGCCGGCGATGTTCGATCGCGTGCAACGCAATTACGAGTGTGGTTATACGCCGCCGGAAATCGAGGCTAGCCGCGCACTGATGCAGAAGGCCAGCCTTGATGATGCAATCAAGGATGCGGCTGCAGCGATCAAGGCAGCACAAGCCGGCGGTAAAACCGGCATCGTGGGTTATTGCTGGGGTGGCACCGTCGCCTGGAAGTCTGCTGCTGAAGTTGCAGGGCTGGCGTGTTCAGCGCCGCATTATGGCGGTGGCATACCCAACCACGCGACGCTGCAGGCGAAATGTCCGGTGATGTTCCACTGGGGTGACAAGGACCAGTCGATCCCGATGGAGGCCGTCGAAAAGGTCAAGGCGGCGCAGCCCAAACACGAGCACCATGTTTATCCCGCGGGCCACGGCTTCAATTGCGATCAGCGCGGATCATTTGATGCGGCCAGTGCCAAGCTGGCGCGTGAACGCACGCTGGCGTTTTTACGCAAACACGTGGGTTGACGGGTTCGGTTGCGATATTCGGTTGCAATAAAAAGCCGGCGCATGCGCCGGCTTTTTTTATGCTGCTTTATGCTGCTTCAGCCGCGGGTGCCGCTGGCCCGTTTGCTGAAAGCCGTGAAGAACTGCTCGGCGGTTTTTTTCGCCACGCCATCGATCAGGCGCGCGCCCACCTGTGCGAGTTTGCCGCCGATATTGGCCTTGACGCCGTAGCTGAGGCGCGTGGCGTCACCTTCAGCGGCGAGTTTGACTTCTGCCGTACCCTTGGCGAACCCGGCGACGCCGCCCTGGCCTTCGAACTGCAGGGTATAAGCGTCAGGTGCCTGCACTTCCAGCAGCGTCATCTTGCCTTTGAATTTGGCGCTGACCGGACCGACTTTGGCCGTCATGGTCAGCAGGTATTCGGTGTCGGACTGTTTTTCCATTGAATCGCATCCCGGTATGCAGTCCTTCAGCACCTCGGTGTCATTTAATGCATCCCAGGTTGCCTGCTGGGGCAGGGCGATCAGTTGTTCGCCGGTCATTTCCATTGCAGTTGTACTCCCTTGCTGGTCGTGCCTGATGTTACCGCATGCAGCGCGCTACAATAGGCCCTTCGATGCACTGATTGAGGATTTGCTTATGGACAGCGTAGATCTGCAGGTCATCAGGACCGCGCGTGAATGGGTGGACAGTGGCCGTCGCGTGGTGCTGGCCACGGTCATCAGAACATGGGGCTCCGCACCGCGGCCGATCGGTGCACTGTCGGCAATCCGCGACGACGGCATGGTGGTCGGTTCAGTTTCTGGCGGCTGCGTCGAAGACGACATGATCCTGCGCGTCAAGGATGGCACGCTGGCGGAGAACACGCCGACCACGACCAAATACGGCGTTTCTGCCGAAGAAGCCCAGCGCTTCGGTTTGCCCTGTGGCGGCACGCTGGAACTGGTGCTGGAACCGCTGACGAAAACAAGCGGGCTCGCAGATCTGCTGGCACGCATCGAGCGTCACGAATTGGTGCTGCGCACACTGGACATGAAAACCGGCCGCACCAGCATCGGCCCGGCGCAGTGGACGGATCAGCTGGCATTCGATGGCGCGACGCTGAATACGGTTTACGGCCCGCGCTGGCGGCTGCTGATCATCGGTGCCGGCCAGTTGTCGACTTACCTGGCGCAGATGGCGCAGGCGCTGGACTATCAGGTCACGGTTTGCGATCCGCGCGAGGAATATACGGAAGTCTGGGATCTGCCCGGTACAGAGTTGAAGCGCGGCATGCCCGATGAGGTGGTGACCGCGATGAACCTCGACGGCCACAGCGCGGTAGTCACGCTGACCCATGATCCCAAACTCGACGACATGGCACTGCTCGAAGCGCTGAAGTCGCCGGCGTTTTACATCGGCGCTATCGGCTCGCGCAAAAACAATGACGCACGTCGCGAGCGACTGGCTGAATTCGACCTGTCGCAGGCGGAGATTGCGCGGCTGCATGGCCCGGTTGGTTTGAAGATCGGCAGCAAGACGCCGCCGGAAATCGCGGTGGCCATCCTCGCCGAGATGACGGCGATTCGCAACGGCGTCGACGTGAACACCTTCGTCGAGCCGCCGAAGGCGACCACCGCGGGATGTGTGGTCGGCTGAACCTGGCCTGACTACCGTACGATGGTGTTGAAACAGCCGCGCCTGCGCGACGCTGCGGTGCTGCCGGCATGAAAGCGCCAGCGTTTTCCTATCTCAGACCCGAGAGCGTATCTCAAGCAATTGATTTTATTGAATTTTATGGCGATGACGCGCGCCTGCTCGCCGGCGGCCAGAGCTTGCTGGCGGCGCTCAACATGCGCCTGGCTGCCCCCTCGGTGCTGATCGACCTCAATGGTTTACCGGAGCTGGGTGGCATCAGCGTGCAGGGTGACAAACTGGTCATCGGCGCGCTGACGCGCCATGCTGAAATCGAATGTTCGCCACTGGTCGCGCAACATGCGCCGCTGCTGTCGCTGGCGATGCCGCATGTCGCCCACGCCGCGATACGCAATCGCGGCACGATTGGCGGCAGCATCGCTTTTGCTGATCCCGCCGCGGAGTTGCCGGCGTGCTGTGTCGCGCTCGACGCGGTCTTCGTCGTGGCCGGACGCGGTGGCGAGCGGCGCGTGCGCGCACGGGATTTTTTTCTCGGCCTGTATGACACGGCGCTGCAGACCGGCGAAATGCTACTGGCCGCTGAATTTTCCGGCGTGCGTACCAGCGAGCGCGTGGCGTTTCGTGAGCTGGCACGGCGCCACGGGGATTACGCCATTGCCGGTCTGGCCGCGCGGGCGACAGTCAACGGCAATGCCTTGCGTGACGTCGACTTCGCCTTTTTCGCAGTGGACACCAAACCGGTGCTGGCAACGCATGCGGTAGCGATCCTGGAGCAGGGAACCGTCACGCCCGAACGCGTGCAACTGGCACAGCAGGCGCTGGCGCAGGATCTGGCGCCGCAGGACGACGTGCATTACAGCAGTGCGATGCGCATGCAGCTGGCGCGGGTGTTGCTGGCGCGCGCGGTGGGTGACCTGCTGCAACCCGCAGGCGTGCAGGTGTCGCAATGAGCTCGCCGCAACCCGTCACCGAAGCCGACATCGCGTTGGCAGTGAACGGCGAGAACGTCGCGCGTCGCGTGCCGGTGCGCCAGAACCTGGCCGATTTCCTGCGTGACACGCTGGGCCTGACCGGTACGCATGTCGGCTGCGAACACGGTGTCTGCGGTGCCTGTACGGTGCGCTGCAACGGTGCGATCGTGCGTGCCTGCCTGATGCTCGCGGTGCAGGCGGACGGCGCTGAAATTGTGACCATCGAAGGCGCGGCAGTTGAAGGTGACAACGCCGATGTGATGGCCGATCTGCAGCGTGAATTTCATCAGCGCAATGCCCTGCAGTGTGGTTTCTGCACGCCGGCGATGCTGCTGACTGCGGCGGAACTGATCACCGTGCGGCCGCAGGCGAGCCGCGATGAAATCCGCACGCACCTGTCAGGTAATTACTGCCGCTGCACTGGTTACCAGTCCATCGTGGACGCGGTGGAGGCCGTGTGCCGCAAGAGAGCCGGGGCGCAGCCGTGAGCGCAGCGGACCGACGCGACGGCAATACGATCGGCGCCTCATTGCCACGCACGAATGCGCTGCGCTTGCTGGCGGGGCGCGGTCAGTATGTCGATGATATTAATCCGCCGCGATGCCTGCATGCCGTTGTGCTGCGCAGCCCGTATGCCCATGCGCGAATCACCAGGTTGGACGTTGCGGCTGCAGCAGCGGCGCCGGGTGTGGTGCGGGTGCTTACCGGGCGCGAAGTGGTGGCATTGTGCGATCCCTATGTCGGCGTGTTGCAACATGTGCCGGGCATGCAGTCGGCGCCGCAGTGGCCGCTGGCCGTGGAGCGCGCGTGCTGGCAGGGCGAACCAGTAGCGCTGGTGGCGGCGGCTACCCGGGCCGAAGCCGAAGATGCGCTGGCACTGATTGAAATCGAATGGGATGAACTGCCTGCGGTTACCGATGCGGAGTCAGCACTGGATCCGGCAACACCGGTGATCCATCTGGAACTCGGCAGCAATCTGTGTTTTGAACGCGTGGTGGAAGCGGGTGACGTGGCAGCAGCTTTCGCGCAGGCGGCGCATGTGGTCGAGGCCGAATTTGTAACGGGCCGCCATACCGCAGTCACGCTGGAGCCGCGCAGCCTGCTTGCTGATTTCAACGCGGCTGACGGTCAGCTGACGGTGTGGCATTCCACTCAGGTGCCGTACATGATGCAATGGATCATTGCCCGGCATTTTCGTCTGCCCGAAACGCAGGTGCGGGTGATTGCGCCTGATATTGGCGGAGGCTTCGGCATGAAAATCCATATCTATGGCGACGAGATGGCTGCGGTTGCTGCGTCACTGGTGCTGGGTCGGCCGGTCAAGTTTGTCGCCGACCGGCTGGAATCCTTTGTCGGTGATTTTCACGCGCGCGGCCATCGCGTGCGCGCGCGCATGGCTTTGTCGAAGGATGGCGAGATTCTCGGCGTCGAAGCGGATGATCTCTATGGCATAGGCGCGTATTCAGGTTATCCGCGCGGCAGCGCGAATGAAGGACTGCAGGTGTCGAACCTGGTGTGCGCGGCGTACCGTCGTGGCGCGTATCGTGCGGTGACCCGTGCGGTGTTTCAGAACAAGGCGATGTACGGTCAGTATCGTGCGGTTGGCCATCCGGTGGCTTGCCTGGTCAGCGAAGGCCTGATGGATCTGGCTGCGGCAAAACTGGATGTCGATCCCGCGGAATTCCGGCGCCGCAACTACATCAGCCCCGAAAGTTATCCCCTGAAGCTGGCCGGCGGCCCGGTGCTGGAAAAGCTGTCCCAGCACGAGGCGCTGGAGCAGTTGCTGCAGATGATGGATTACCGCGGACTGCGCGCAGAACAGCTGCCACTGCGCAAACAGGGCATCCATCGTGGAATTGGACTGGCGAGTTTTGTCGAGAACTCCAATCCGTCGGCGGCCACCTACGGGCAAGGCGGTGTGTCCATTGCCTCACAGGATTCCTGCACCCTGAAATTGACGGCGACCGGCGGCATCGTTGCGGCTTCCAGCATCACAGAATGCGGTCAGGGTGGTTATGCGGTGATCCAGCAGGTGGTGGCCGCTGTCTGCGGGGTGCCGTTTGCGCAGATCAAGGTGGTGCTGGGGGATACCGAAACGACACCGGTGGGCGGGGGTGTCTGGGGTTCGCGTGGCACCGGTATCTGCGGTGAAGCAGCGTTGCAGGCAGGCAAGGCACTGAAGGCCAACATCCTGGCTTTTGTCGCGCGGTTGAAGGAATCCGAAGCGTCGCTGTACGACATCCGTGATGGGCATGTGATTGACGCCAGCACCGCTGCACTGGTGATGTCGCTGGAAGACGTGGCGCGCACCGCCTATTTCCGCACCGATCAGGTGCCAAAGGATTTTCAGCCCGAGCTGACGGTGACGCGGAGTTATGCGCAGAAAACCTGGAACGGTGCTTATACCAACGGCATCCAGGCGTCGTATGTCGAAATCGATATCGACACCGGCTTTGTCAAATTGCTGGGCCACTGGGTGGTTGATGATTGCGGAACGATCATCAATCCGCTGCTGGTGGATGAGCAGATCCGCGGCGCCTGTGTGCAGGGCATGGGGGCCGCTTTGTTCGAGCAATGTCTGTACAGCGACGAAGGTCAGCTGTTGAATGGCAGCCTGATGGATTACCTGGTGCCGATGGCAGGGGAAATGCCAGACATTGCGGTCGGCCATACCTGCACGCCGACGGCCACCTCGGAACTGGGCGCCAAGGGTGCGGGCGAGGCGGGTACTGCCGGCGCGTCAGCGGCAGTGCTCAATGCGGTCAATGACGCACTGCGGCCGCTGGGGGCATCGGTCGCGGAAATCCCTGCAACACCCGAACGTATTCTGCGCGCATTGGGACGCATTGATTGACCGCTGCGCATCCGCGCGTCATTCAATTAATATAGGCAGTACGCGCAGACATCCTGCGTGTTGTTCGCAATCTGGCGTCTCGTCATGCGCAGCGTTGCTGTATTTTTCAATATCCGTTCACCAATCGGGAACAGTTATCATGAAAGTTGCATTCATCGGCATCGGGGTCATGGGTGGTCCCATGGCAGGACATCTCGCCAAGGCAGGTCATGTGGTCACGGTTTACAACCGTACGCAGGCCAAGGCCCAGGCCTGGGCGGCGCAGCATAAGGGGAGTGCTGCTGCGACGCCGGCAGCGGCGGTAAAGGATGCAGACATGGTGTTCAGCTGCGTCGGCAACGATGCCGATGTGCGCGAAGTTACCGTCGGCAAGGACGGTGCGTTTTCAGCAATGAAACACGATGGCGTATTTATTGATCACACCACAGCATCGGCGGCGGTAGCACAGGAATTACATGCGGTTGCGCGCCAGCAGGGTTTGCATTTTCTCGATGCGCCGGTGTCCGGCGGGCAGTCGGGGGCCGAGCAGGGCATCTTGACCGTGATGGTGGGCGGCGATGCCGAAGCGTTTGCACGTGCCGAGCCGGTGATTGCGCATTTTGCCCGGGCGGTGATGCTGATGGGCCCCCCGGGCGCAGGACAAAAAACAAAAATGGTCAACCAGATCTGTGTCGCCGGCGTCATACAGGGACTGGCCGAAGGTCTTGCCTTTGCGCAGCATGCGGGACTGGACGCCAAACGCGCGGTCGACGTCATTTCCAAGGGCGCGGCGACCTCGTGGCAAATGGAAAATCGCGGCAAGACCATGATCGACGACAAGTTCGATTTCGGTTTTGCGGTGAACCTGATGCGCAAGGATCTGCGGATCGCGATGGAGGAAGCGCGCGCCAATGGCGCGCAATTGCCGGCAATTGCGCTGATCGACCAGTTTTATGCGCGGCTGCAGGAACAGGGTGGCGGGAAACTCGATACGTCCAGCCTGATCCGGTTACTGATGAAGCAATGAGCGAACGTATGCATGAAGGACAGCCAGTGAAAACTGAAAAAGATAATAAACCGGCGATCCCGATGCCTTCGGCGACGGTGACCCTGGTGCGCGACACGCAACACGGCATCGAAGTGCTGATGATGCGCAGAAACCTCAAGTCCGGGTTTGTGCCCGGCATGTATGTGTTTCCCGGTGGCGGTCTGGATGATGATGATTTATCGTTTAAAAACAACGGGTTATGCAATTGTCTCGATGACACTGCGGCAAGCTCAACCTTGGGCGTAGCTGCCGATGGCCTGGCGTACTGGGCGGCAGCCATCCGTGAAGCCTTTGAGGAATCCGGGTTGCTGCTGGCGCGCCAGGGCGATGGCATCATTGCGCTGGATAACGCAGATACCGCGGCGCGCATGGACGAACACCGCCGCCGTTTGAACGCAGGCGTCGTGGGTTTTGCCGCATTGCTGCAGACCGAGAATCTGCAACTCGCTGCCGATCAGCTGACTTATTTTGCGCACTGGATTACGCCGGTCAGCGCACCGCGGCGTTACGACACGCGTTTTTTCATGGCTGAGGCGCCGGCGGGACAAGTGCCCTTGCAGGACGATCGTGAAACCATAGCGGCGGAGTGGGTGAGCCCGGGTGATGCCCTGTCGCGCCATGGTCGCGGTGAGTTCGAGATGCGCACGCCGACAGTACGCACATTGGAGACCTTTGCCGATTTTGACCGTGTGACCAGCTTGCGCCAGGGTCTGGGCAAACAGGGCAACGTCCGTGCCGTGCTGCCGCGTATCGGGCGCGACGGCCGGCGCATCCTGCCGGGCGAGCCCGGTTATGAAGAGGCAGGTACCAAAGAAGGGGCAGGGCAGTGGCAGACCTGACGTCCATCGTCCCCGGTGTGGTTGTGGAAATCGCGCCTGGCGTGCGGCGCATCACCGCGCCCAATCCGGGCATGATGACCGGACCGGGTACCAACAGTTACCTGCTGGGCAATGATGAACTGGCGCTGATTGATCCCGGCCCTGAACTCGATGCGCACCGCGACGCATTGTTACAGGCTGTCGGGAACAAGCTGCGCTGGATATTGTGTACGCATACCCATCGCGATCATTCGCCGCTGGCACGTGCATTAAAAGCTGCCACTGGCGCGCAGGTGCTGGGTTTTGGGGCTACGCCCGATGATGGGCGACAGGATGAACATTTTGTGCCGGACCGGGTGCTGCGCGACGGTGATGTCGTAACTTGCGGCGAGCACCGGTTACGCACCGTGCATACGCCCGGCCATGCATCGAACCACTTGTGTTATCTGCTCGAGGATCAAGGTCTGCTGTTTACCGGAGACCATGTGATGCAGGGATCCACGGTGGTGATCTCGCCACCCGACGGGGACATGCAGGCGTATCTGGATTCACTGGCGCGGCTGCTGAAATTGCCGATCACTGCATTTGCGCCCGGTCATGGCCATGTCATCGCATCGCCGCAGGATGAAGTGCGGCGGCTGATTGCGCACCGCCTGAAACGCGAAGAGAAGATTTTTGCGGCCCTGACGCAGACCGGTCCGGCCACCTTGGAGCAACTGGTGCAACGCGCCTACGACGATGTGCCCGAGCGCATTCATAACGTTGCCATGAGATCGCTGCATGCGGCGTTGATACGGCTGGAGCGGCAGGGCCGGGTGTCCAGCGAGGCTGCGCAGTGGCGGGTGAACTGATGCCGAGGGAAATTACCTGATGCTGCCTGCCACCCGGCGCTGGCTGGCGGCGCGTGCCAATGTAAGTGTGGGCATCGTGCTGTTCAGCGCGGCATTGATCGCATTGCTCTGGACTGTGGTGCTCCTGGAGCAACGCGCCGGGCGCGAGGAAGTCATTGCTGCAGCCGTCAGACAGAATACCAATCTGGCAGTGGCTTACGAGGAACATATCGTGCGGACACTGAAGGGGCTCGACGGCGCGCTGCTGTTCATACGTCATGAATACCGGCGGCTGGGCCGGAAAATGGACATTGCCAAATATGTCAGGGAAGGCATTATCGATGAGCGGCTGTTCAGCATCATCAGTGTGTTGGATGAATTCGGCAACATCATACTGAGCAGCAAACCGGCGCCGCCCACCAACTATGCCGACCGGGAGCATTTCCGGATACATCAACTGCGGCGCATGCAGGATACTTTTTATATCGACGGGCCGGTGCTGGGCCGCATTTCCAAAGCCTGGCTGATACCGATGTCACGGCGCCTCATCAAACGTGACGGTTCGTTTGGCGGCACCATTGTGATATCCGTGGATCCCGGTTACTTCACCGGTTTTTACCAGAAGACGGATATCGGTGCGCAGGGGGTGGTACTGCTGGTCGGTCTCGATGGTATTACCCGTGCGCGGCGTGTCGGCAATGCGCTGAGTTTTGGTGATGACCTGTCGAACAGTACTTTGCTGAAGCGGCGGACGCAGGGTGACGCCGGCCAGTTTCTTAGTCAGGGGGCGGTAGACGGCGTCCCGCGTTATGTCAGCTATCGCACGCTGTCGGGTTATCCGTTGATGGTGGCGATAGGCGCGGCGCAGGATGAGGTGCTTGCGGATTTCATGCGCAATCGCAGCCGCGACTACGGGCTGGCGTTGCTGCTGAGCGTGGTGATCGCGGGATTTGCGGGAATCCTGGTCGTTACCCTGTCCCGGCAAAACCAGGCGAGTATTGCGCTGGCTGCCAGCGAAGAGCGTTTCCGTGCCACTTTCGAACGGGCGGCGATCGGCATCGTCCATACCTCGCTGGACCGGCGTTTCCTGCAGGTGAACCAGAAATTCTGCGACATGCTGGGTTATACCCGTGATGAACTGGTGGGCATGCCTTCGAACAGTTTTACCCATCCGGATGATCGTAACTATGAGGGTCACTATCGGCAGCAATTGCTGTCCGGGGAGATGGACAGCGTAGCGGCAGAGCGGCGTTACGTACGCAAGGACGAGAGGATCATCTGGACCAACCGCACGGTCTCGCTGGTGCGGGACCACGAAGGCCGTCCACTGTATTTTCTGCGCATCGTCGAGGACGTCACCGAGCGCAAGCGCCTGGAAGCAGAATTGCGCGAATTGGCGACCACCGACATGCTGACCGGGTTGCCGAACCGCCGCGCATTTATTGCGCGCCTCGAAGCAGAGCATGCACGCATGAAGCGTTTTGCAGGCCAGCAGGCGGCAGTGCTGATACTGGATCTGGATTATTTCAAGAGTGTCAACGATACCCATGGCCATCCGGGCGGCGATGCCGTATTGCGGCAAGTGGCTGCAGTCATCCGGGACGAGATCCGCCAGGTCGATATGTGCAGCCGGCTGGGCGGAGAGGAATTTGCAGTCCTGCTGACGGGCGCCACATTGGCAGCAGCGCGCGAATTTGCCGAGCGCCTGCGCCGCGAGATTGCGGCGTTGACGATAATGCATGAAGGTCGGGCCATTACTGTTACGGCCAGCATCGGCGTCACTGCTTTGCAAGCCGGCGATGACAATGCGGATGCCGCGTTGCTGCTCGCTGACCGGGCGCTGTACCGCGCCAAGGATGTGGGGCGCGACCGGGTGGAGGTGATGGTGGCTGCGGAGGGGGCGGGGCCGCAGTCCGATCCGGCTTCATCACTGCCGGCTTAGTTGGCCTGTGTTAAGAAATGCAGTAGAGAGGCTCCTTCCCCTTCAGGGGGACCTCGGTGCCGCTTGACGGTAAGGCTGGGATGGGGGTGGGGTTCGCGCGCTGCACCCCATCCCCTGCTACGCTCCAAGTGTTCCCTTGACCCTAACCCTCCCCTTGAAGGGGAGGGAAATAATTTTGTAACACAGTACAATTAGTTGGCCTGTGCTTGGTGGTGCTGTAGGCACCGCATAACAAGGCGCTACGTAACAAATTGTTTTTATTATATTATTTTTGTTTCGGGGCGATGACCCAGGGCACCGGCAAGCCGGCAGCGTATGCCGCCGCACTTTCAAACGCTTCGCCGAAATACAGATCATAGGTGTCGCGCTCCAGCCATGCGCTGTGCGCCGTGCACAAGGCATTGTCCAGTTGCAATAACGGATGGTTGCCGTCGAGTACGGGCTCGTTTTCATAAACATCGACTGCGGCGGAGCCGGGGCGCCCCTGTGCCAGCGCGCTTGCCAGTGCGCCGGCTGCGATCAATTCGGCACGTGCGGTATTGACCAGCAGTGAGCTGGGCTTCATGCGTGCGAGATGTGTCGCCGTGACGATGGCGCGCGTATCGGGTGACAGTCGCAGCATCAGGGTCAACACGTCAGCTTGTTCGAACAGGTCATCCTGGCTGCTCGCCGTGTCATAACCGGCGGCGCGTGCGGCAGCGAGTGAACCGTCGCGGCCCCATACCAGCACCCGCATGCCGAAACTGGCACCTGTGGCAGCGACCAGTTTACCGATGGTGCCCAGACCGAATACGCCCAGGGTACGGCCTTTGAGACCGGTGCTCAGCCGGTTGCGCCAGCCGCCGCGTTTCATCAGTGCGGGCTCGTTGGCAATATCACGCAGGCTGCCGAGAATCAGCGCCCAGGTCTGCTCGGCCACCGTATAGGGGGAGGCGTGGCTGCCGGCAGCCACGGCGATGCCGCGTGCCTTGCAGGCATCAAGGTTGATGTGGTGGCAACTGCGGCCGGTCTGGCTGAACAGTTTCAGCTCGGGCAGTTGCTCGATGATCTCGCGGGTAAAACGCGTGCGTTCGCGGATTGGCACGATGATCTCGGCATCGCGCAGATTGCGGATCAGGGTGGCGGTGGGCGGGGCGGCTTCGTTGTAGATGCGCACCTCATGGCCTTGCAGCAGTTGCATGCAGCTCAGCGTGCCGACCAGATTGTGATAGTCGTCGGGAATAGCAATGATCATGGTGCCGCAGTTTAACCCGGGTGCAGCACTTGCGGGCCATGCCTTGCCGGCAAATGCTGTTGCTGCGCCCGGTTGATTGTCAAAGGTCACAGGCAGGCGCTGCGGATATGTCACAATCGCGCCTCGATTGAATAACAGCGGGAAGGATCACGTTATGGAACTCGGACTCAAGGGCAAGGTTGCTGCCGTCACCGGCGGCACGGAAGGCATCGGTGGTGCAACGGTGCGGCGTCTGGTGGCGGAAGGCGCGAAAGTGGCGTTCTGCGCACGGCGCAAGGAACTGATCGATGTCTTTGCCGCTGAATTGAAGAAGCAGGGCGGCGATGTGCTGGGCGTCGTTGCCGATGCCGCCAAGGAAGGCGACATGGAGCGTTTCATCGAGGAAACGGCGAAACATTTCGGCCGGCTCGACATCGTTGTCAACAATGCCGGTGGTTCGGGACAGCTCGCTTTCGACAAGGTCGAAGACAAGGTCTGGGACAACGACATCGAGATCAAGGTGATGGCCCAGGTGCGCACCACGCGTGCCGCGGTGCCGCACATGCGCAAGGTCGGTGGCGGCCGCATCATCAACCTCAACATGGTGGGTGCGAAACAACCGGGTGCGGCGATGTTCCCGACCACGGTCAGCCGTGCCGCCGGACTGGCGCTGGCCAAAAGCCTGTCGAAAGAACTCGCGCCCGACAACATCCTGGTCAACGTCGTTGCCGTCGGCAAGATCAAGTCCAAGCAGCAGGAGCGCGGTGCCGAGCGCAATAAAAAGACAGTCGAGCAGCACTATGCCGATACCGGCAAGACCGTGCCGCTGAAGCGCATGGGCGAATCCGAGGAAGTCGCCAACGTGATCGCGTTCCTGGCGTCCGATGCCGCGAGTTATGTCACCGGTTCCTGCATTAACGTGGACGGTGGATTGTCCGGCGTACTTTGATCCACATTTATTGACCTGCGTACTTTGATGCTCGCCTGCCGTCTGAGCAATTCCGCCGGCAGGGCTGAAAGCCTCGTTTGAATACAGTTGCTCCCCGCGACGCGTTTGCGGCCTGGTGCTACATTGCCGTGGTTATACTGGTCGTGGCTGCGGTGGCGCTGCCTGCCTACCCCGGCTGGATCACCGGCGTCATTGCCTGGACGGCCTGCCTGCTGTTGTTGCCGCGACTGCCAGCGCATCAGCTCTACATGGTGCTGACACTGGCCGGACTCGGCATCGCGGGCATTGCATGGGGCATGACACGCGGCAGCAGCGGCCTGGTGGAAATGGCGTTGACGCAGAATGTGCCGCTGGCCGGGATGCTGATCGCCGTGTCGTTTCTGCGTCTGATTGCCGTCGGCCACACTGCAGCCAGCGAGCCGCTGGAGCAGGGGCGCGGTGCGCTGTTCAAGACCATGATCGGCGTGCATCTGTTCGGTGCCGTGATCAATTTTTCTGCCGTCGCGATTTTTGCCGACCGGCTGAGCGCCCGCACCAAACTGACCATGGAACAGGCGATGGGGCTGTCGCAGGCGTTTATCGTCGGCGCCACCTGGTCGCCGTTTTATGGTGCGATGGCCGCAGCACTGACTGCGGCGCCCGGCGCCAGCCTGACCCATCTGATCGTCTGGGGCATACCCGTGGCGGTTACTGGCATTGCGCTGACCTGGATCACCTTGACTTCCACGCGACATGGTGGCGCCCGCAATTTCGTGGGGTATCCGCTGCACCTTGAAGCGTTGTGGGTGCCGGCAGTACTGGCCGCGGGCGTGCTGGCAGTGCACGAGTGGCAGCCGCGCTGGTCGGTGCTGGCGATCATCGCCGCACTGTCGCCGCTGGTGACCATCATCACACTGCTGGCGCGCGATGCGCGGCGCACCGGACCGATACTGCTGCAGCTGGTGCATCGCGGCCTGCCGGCGATGAATGGCGAGCTGACGTTGTTCCTGGCGGCGGGCATATTGTCGGCGGGCATGAATGGCGCCATAGCTGCACTGGATCTGGGCATGCCCTTTGCGCAATTCGGCGCCTTTGAAGCGAGCCTGGTACTGATCGTCATGAACGTCTGCGCCTGGTTCGGCCTGCATCCCATTATTCTGGTGTCGGTGCTGGGCCCGTGGCTGACCCCTTTGCAGCCGGATCAGACCATGCTGGCGATGACTTTCCTGATGAGCTGGGGCATAGGCCTTACCGCCTGCCCGATGTCGAACACCATGCTGGCAATGGCGGGGCGTTACGGCCTGCCGTTCAGTGAACTGCTGGGATTGAATCGACGCTACAGCATAAAAATGACGGCAGTGTGCATCGTCGTGCTTTATTTGTATGCGGGGGTGAAGGGCGCTTCTTGATAGATCAATACCAAAAATTGGTTAGACAGACCCAAGGGCGGATGAGGAGCGTAGCGACGTTATCCGCCGGTGCTTCAACTTCGCCGGGGGCAGCCCGGCCCCGCTGCGCTACTCGGCGGCTCAGAAGGGGAATCTCGTAGCCCGTAAGGAGCGCGCCCTGAAAGAAGTCCCCTTGGGGGGCGCTACCGCAGCGCGTCGGCCACAGCTTCAAAAAACGCCCAGTCGCTGACGACTGCGCCGCCCAGCGGTTTCGACTGCGCGCTCCATACCACAATCACGACTTTAGTCGCGGGATTCACGTAAAGAAACTGCCCGTGGATGCCTTCCGCCGAAAAAGCGCGATCCCGTCTTGAAACGGGCGTAGTGCCGGTCCACCACAGATAGCCGTAATCCAGCGGCTTGCCGCCGCGCAAGGTCTTGGGCGTGGTGGCTGCACGGATCCAGCCTGCAGGCAGGATGGTTTCGCCGCCGGCAATACCGTCATCAAGTACAAAAAGTCCGAAGCGGCCGTAATCGCGCAACGTGGCACTGAAACCGCTGCCGCCGATTTCGATGCCGCCCGGCGATTCCAGCCACCAGTTTGCATCGGCTTCCATGCCGGCGCGGCGCCAGATGCGTTCGTCTAAATACGCCGCCAGTGATTGCCCTGTGGCATTACGCAGGATTTCTGCGGCCACCTGGGTTTCGCCGGTGTTGTAATTGTGCGCGGCGCCGGGCTTGGCTGCCTGCGGCAAACCTTTCATGACTGCCAGCGCCGAACCGGGTTTTTGGGATATCTGTGCTTCCAGCAGGCGCCGCCGGTCTGATGCGGGATCGGTATAGGTTTCGCTCCAGCGTACTCCGGAGGACATCATCAGCACGTCGCGTATCGATACGTTTTCATAGGCGCTGCCGGCCAGTGCCGGGACGTAGCGGGTGACGGGATCGGCAAGGCTGCTGATTTTGCCCTGTTGCACGGCGGCACCGATGAGCGTGGATGTAATAGATTTGGCAATAGACATCGACATCCAGCGCGTGTGTTCGGTATTGCCGTAGTGGTAACGCTCCAGTTTGATACGGCCGTCCTTGAGTATGAGCAGGCCGGCAACACGGTTCAGTTCAAGATAACTTTCGAGATCGTAGTGCTTGCTGCCATCGTTGAACTGTAGGGTCGTGAGCGGGTTCGTGGCTTGCGGCAGGGGCCGCGGTGATGGTGCGCGCGGCACCGTGCGCACCGGAAACAGGCGGTCGATATTGCGGAAGGTGTGAACTGCCATGGCCGGCGTCAACACGCCGTCGTAGATCTGCCTGACGGTGCCTATCGTTTCCGTGGCATGGAGATAGGGTGTTTGTTCCGGTGTTTGTGCTGACTGCGTGCTGGCTGCTGCAGTCGCCAGCAGGGTTGCGGTCAGGGCCGGGGCTATGAAACGAAACGGCACGGATGTTTACAGCCGGCTGAGGATTTCCGCGCCCTGCGCCAGTGTTTCCTCAGACTTGGCGAAACAGAAACGCAGCACCCGGTGTGCCGGTGGCTGGCGATAAAAAACAGACACCGGGATGGCCGCGATGCCGTGTTCTTTGGTCAGCCGTATCGCCAGGTCGGTATCTTTTTCGTCGCTGATGTTTTCGTAGGACAGGTTCTGGAAAAACGTGCCGCGCGAGGGCAGGGGTTTGAAGCGTGAACCCTGCAGCCCCTGCAGAAAGAAATCGCGTTTCTTCTGGTAAAACGCCGCCAGTTGCAGGTAGGCGTCCTTGTTTTTCATGTATTCGGCGAACACGTATTGCAGCGGGCCATTCGTGACGAAGGCATTGAACTGATGCACCTTGCGGAATTCAGCCATCAGTTCCCGCGGCGCGGCGACATAACCCATTTTCCAGCCGGTGACGTGATAGGTCTTGCCGAATGACGACACAAAAAAGCTGCGTTCAACGAGGCCAGGAAAACGAGCGATGCTTTGATGCTTGTACCCATCAAACACGATGTGTTCGTAAACCTCGTCGCTGATGACGACGATGTCGGTTTTTTTCAGCAAGCCTTCGAGCAGGCGCAGGTCCTCCGCCGACATCACAGTCGCCGTCGGGTTGTGCGGCGTGTTGATGATCATCAGTTTGGTGCGTGGCGTGATGGCGGCTTCGACAGCCTGCCAGTCGATGCTGTAATCCGGATAACGCAGCTGCACGTAGACCGGCACGCCGCCGTGCACTTCGACTGCCGGCCCGTAACTGTCGTAGGTGGGCTCGAACAGGATGACTTCGTCGCCGGGACGGATCAGCGTGGCTACAGCCGTGTATATGGCGTAGGTCGCGCCAGGGACGATGGTGACTTCCTGATCGGGGTCGTAGTGCGCGCCGTACAGTGACTCCATTTTTTCGGCAACGGCTGTACGTAATGCCGGGATGCCCGCCATCGGCGGGTACTGGTTGACGCCGGTATTAAAATGTTTGGTGACCAGCGCGCGCAGTTCCGGCGTGCAATCAAAATCCGGAAACCCCTGTGACAGGTTGATGGCCTTGTGTTCTGCGGCCAGTTGCGACATCACCGTGAAGATGGTGGTGCCGGTGTGCGGGAGTTTGGACTGGATGCGGCCGGGGTAGGTCGGCATGTGCGGGAATCGGGTTGTAGGCAGGTGTTGTTGGTGTTGTCGTCCCTATTCTAGCCTACCGTGACGGCATGCCCGCCGGCGACCGCTCCGCCAGCCGGCGAAAATCACTGCTGTAATCCTGCAAGCGGTGCAGCAGATGGTCGCGCTGTTCCGCAGTCAGCATGCGGCTGACGTCGGCGTAAAACGCTGCGCGCTTGCGCCATGACTCCTCGAACAGTTGCGCATGCCGGGCACTGCGTCCGTGTTCCCATTGTGTCAGCCAGTCGCGCAGCCGCTGGGTGAAAACCTTGCGGTCTCCGCTGCGTAATTCCAGCAGCGTGATCAATTCACGCTGCCGGCGCAGGCGGTCTTCGTGGCGCAACTGGTCCATCAGCGGCAGGGTTTGCAGCATGCTGATGATTTGTGTTTCCTGCGCGTCCGAGAGCGGGCCGGTCCAGTCACGCAACTGCGCCAGTGCACGGCGCTCTGCGGCTTTGCGGCGCTCGGCCTCGCTGTTCTGGCTGCGGTGTTCGCGCAGAAACTTCTGATTGTCTTTGGTGAGCTGTTGCTGGAAGCCCGTGATTTGTTCAGGCGACAGCGTGGCGAGCAGGTCGGCGGCGTCGCTTGCAGCGTGTATCGCGATACGTGCGTAGCGCTGCTTGAGGCCGTCGATCAGCCACAGCATGTCGTCACTGCGCAGTCCATTCCTGACGCGCTGCTGCAGATCTTCAAGCAACTGCGCGTAGTCCGGCAACTGATCATGGCGATGCCAGGCGTGCAGGCGCTGGAAACGCCGGGCAAAGGCATCGCGCTGGTCGGTATTCAGGTCGAAGTAGTCCTGTGCCATCCACGCGGCGACGGAGTCGAGGTGGCTATAACCCAGACGCACCATGCTGCAGCTGCCGACGAGCAGCAGGCACAGCAGCAAGGGGATCAGGCGGGAGATTAGGGTGCGGCGTGTGCTCATGGTGGAGGGGGTGCGCAGCGCCGCGAGTTTGTGTTCGGGTCAGCGTCCGGAGAAATATGCCGCCATGCGTTTGCGCATCGCGGCATCGGGCAGGCGGCCGGTGCACGCTGCCATGTTGTCTTCAATGTGACGCACCAGCTTGGTGCCGGGTATGGCGCAGGTCACGGCGGGATGGCTGATGATCCATTTCAGGAAAAACTGCGCCCAGCTGCTGCAGTCCATGTCTGCGCACCACGGCGGCAGCGGCTTGCCGCGCACCCGGCTGAACTGGCCAGCCTGCGAAAACGGCCGATTGATCAATGTGGCGGTGCCGGAATCGGCGCAGGCCGGCAACAGGCGCGCTTCGGCTTCGGGTTCGTCCAGTGAGAAATTGATCTGCAGGAAATCGAAGTCGCCGGTTTTTACCAGTTTTTCGAGTTCGGCATGGGCGCCGGCGTGGTAATGCGTGATGCCGAGGTAACGGATGCGACCGGATTTTTTCCAGTCGCGCAGCACCGGCAGGTGCGTCTTCAGGTCGAGCAGGTTGTGCACCTGCATCAGGTCGATGACTTTGGTCCGCAGCAGACGGAAGGAAACTTCCATTTGCCGTATGCCGTCGGCGCGGCCGCTGGTCCAGACCTTGGTGGCAAAAAACAGGTCGTTGCGTGCCTTCAGTTCTGCGGTCAGCGCGCCCATCGCGGCTTCGGCGTGGCCATACATCGGCGAAGAGTCGAGGACCTTGCCGCCGAGGGCAATGAAGCGCTGCATCACGGCTTTTAATTCAGTGCCGGCCAGCTCGCTGACGGGCGTATCAAAACCCTGGTACGTGCCGAGCCCGATGGCCGGCAGGCGTTCGCCGCTGCTGGGGATGGGGCGGGTAATCAGGCCCGCGGGTGCGCTGCGGGATTCAGCCATGGTCGACAGCAGTGCGGCAGCGCCGGCGGCCTGGAGCAGCCTGCGGCGTTGCACATTCGTTTTGGGTGTCATCAGGGTTCACCATGTCAGGGTGTCGGAGTCGGACGTTCGATCAATGAATAACCGCGTTCACGCATGCAGGTACGCATGACATCCTGTTCGATCAGAAAACGTTCGTCAACGGCGCGCGAAGGTTGCAGTTGCGCGGCGCGGCCTTGTCTGTCGATCAGGACCTGCGGCACTGGCGAGGGCAGCAGCGGTGCTCGCCGCAGGGCTGCGCTGCGCGCCTGCACGGCGCAGTCCGCACTGTCATGTTCGCGCATTTCCAGGGAGGCGCCCGCTTTGTGCCAGTCGAGCTGTGCGCAGCTGCTCAACAGGGCGAAGCCCGTGACCAGTGCAGGGGTAAGCAGCCGGAGAGCATTCATATTGAGTTAGAGTAACACCTGGACGCCGGGTTTTACCGGCAGTCAGGCAAGCAAGGAGAATGGGGTGGCAACATTGCTGCAGGATGGTCTGGTGGTGTTTTCCAAACGCGGGTGCCCGACCTGCGTGATGATCGAAGGCGAGATGCAGCGCGCGGTGCGTGAAGCACGCAACTTTCAGATCGTGTCGCAGGATGATCCGAAGTTTCCGTCCAAAGTGGACGCCATAGTCGACGACCGTGAACTCGACCTGTCGTGGCTGAACAACATTGAATTCATGCCGACGCTGATCCGCTTCGAGGCCGGGCGTGAAGTCGAACGCGTGGTCGGTTGGGAGGCCGAAGGCTGGCAGCGGTTGACCGGCATTGCCGATCTGGGCACACAACACCCTAAAATAAAACCCGGATGAGGGTCGCTTTCACTCGTGCCCGGGGTGGCCGAGAAGCTGGAAGCAAAACACAGTGGTTCAACCTGGCTGGCTGCGCGCAAGATCGGTTATGCGGTAGAGGCTGATCCGGTCGAGATCTGTTACCAGCGGGGCTGGACCGACGGCCTGCCGGTCACGCCGCCGATCGACCAACGCGTGATTGCGATGCTCAAGGGCACGCCGCGCAAGCCCGACGAGATTGTCGGCAAGATGCCGCCCAACCTCGCTGATTGCACCATCGAAAAAGTTGCGATCAATGCAGTGATGGCGGGCTGCAAGCCCGAATACATGCCGGTGCTACTGGCGGCAATCGAGGCTGCACTGGACCCGGTGTTTACCCTGCATGGCGTGCTGGCGACGACTTATTTTTCCAGCCCGATCATCATCGTCAACGGCCCCGTCGCCAAACGCATCGGCATGAACAGCGGCATTAACGCGCTGGGGCAGGGCAATCGCGCCAACGCCACCATCGGCCGTGCACTGAACCTGATCGTGCGCAATGTCGGCGGTGGTCGTCCCGGCGAAGCCGACCGCTCGACATTGGGTGCACCAAGCAAATTCACTTTGTGTTTCGCCGAAGATGAATCCGATCCGGCATGGCAGTCGCTGGCGCAGGCACGCGGCATGAAACCCGGCACCTCGGCGGTGACGCTGTTCCAGGGCCACGGTCCGGAGGCCTTTGTCGATCAGAAATCGCGTACGCCGGAAGCGCTGACCAAATCATTTGCCATGGCGCTGGTGAAAATCGGCCATCCGAAGCTGGTGCAGTCGGCACGTGCAATCCTCGTGCTGTCTCCGGAACATTATGCGATTTACAAAGAGGCCGGCTGGGACCGCGCGCAGATCGAACGCGCGCTGTATGAAGCGACCATACGCCCCGGTGCGGAACTGGTGGCCGGAGCTGATGGCGTCGGCGAAGGCATCCCGGCAAGCCGTGCCAATGAGCAGGTGCCGAAATTTCATGAAGGCTGTCTGATGGTGGTGCGTGCCGGAGGTGCTGCCGGCCTGTTCTCGGCGATCCTGCCGGGCTGGCTCGCCGGACGCAACCCCGTTGAGTTGCAACCGGTGACGCGGGAAGTCCGGGTATGAGATTGCTGAACAGATGCGGAACAATTCCTGAACCGCCAAGATTCTTTTTAATACCCGTCGAGCGGGTATTAAAAAGAATCTTGGCGGTTAAATGTTGTTCGTTTTAGCGTTAACGAAAGGAGTGAGTCATGAACTGGTTACGTGATCCGACAGCCGAAACCGAAGCAATCATGCGTGCACGCCGCGCACCGCCGAAATCACTCGAGGGCCTGACTGTCGGCCTGTTCGACATCGGCAAGACGCGCAGCGATGAATTTTTAAATCGAGTTGAGCAACGCATGGCCGAGCGCGGCATCAAAACGAAGCGCTACGCCAAGCCGACCAATGCCAAGGTCGCACCGAAGGAAGTCGTGGCCAAGGTGGTTGAAGAAGTCGATGTGGTGCTGATCGGGCTCTCTGACTGAGGGTCATGCACGTCGTGCAGTCTGCACGACCTCATGACTTTTGATGCGCTGGGCCTGCCGGGGGTGTCCGTGGTGACGACAGAGTTCAAGGATGCCGTTGCCGTGCAAAGCAAGGCGCTGGGTTTTGATCCGGCTATCGTTTATGTGCAGCACCCGATCCAGAACCGCACGACAGCGGAGCTGGCAGCACTGGCGGATGGCGCGATAGAATCGGCGCTGGATAGATTGATCAGTAAAAATTAATTAATATAATCAATAAGTTATACATCTAAATCCATAGCTAACCATTTCCGTTCGCCCCCGGATCAAGTCCGGGGCAGGCTCTGAGCTTGTCGAAGGGCGGCTGGGCTTCGACAGGCTCAGCCCGAACGGTGGCTATAAATTCAAAGGTAATTATGAAAATCCTGGTTTACGGTGCGGGTGCCATTGGCGGTTACCTCGGCGCAATTCTCACGGCAGCGGGCGAAGACGTCACGCTGGTGGCGCGTGGCGCGCAATATGATGCGCTGTCCTCGCGCGGCATCCAGCTCGAAGGACCGCGCAGCGGGCGGCCGGAGCCGATCAAGGTGCGGGTATGCAAACCCGGCGAAGAGAAGGCGCCGTACGACGTGATCTTCGTCACGCTGAAATCGCAGCAGATCGCCGATGCCGCGCAGCATTTGCGCGGGCTGGTGGCGAAGGACGGCGTGTTCGTGTTCCCGCAGAACGGCATCCCCTGGTGGTACTTCCAGGGCATAGACTCCAAATATAAAGGCACGCAGCTGAAGACCGTGGATCCCGATGGCGTGCTGTCGCGCACCTTCGAACCGCGCATGATCATCGGCGGCACCGCGCTGAAGCCGGCGGACATGGTCGCACCGGGGCACATCAAGCTGCCGGATGCCGACACCGATGCGCTGGTCATCGGCGAAATCGACAACAGCATTTCCCAGCGCGTGCAGGACATTACGGCCATGACCACCCGCGCCGGCTGGAATGGCAAGGTGTCGGACGACGTGCGCAAGGTGAAGTGGACCAAGCTGACGGGCAACGCGGTGTGGAATTCACTGGGTGCGATCACACAATCGACAGGGCGTGAAGCAGCAGAATTCCCGGGCACCCGGCCGCTGGCCATAGCGCTGATGCACGAAGTGATCGCGGTGGCTGCGTCAGTTGACACGAAGCTCGATGCTGATCCCGAGGCGATCGTCAGCGGTGTGGCCAAGCGCGTGTCGCTGCCGACTTCAACGCTGCAGGACGTGCGCGCCGGCCGACCACTGGAAATGGATGCCATCGTCAACGTCGTGCTCGAACTGGGCGCGCTGACAGGTGTGGCAACGCCGTCGCTGAACGTGGTGGCAGCCTGCGTGAATCTGTTGAATCAGCGCATTACTGCGGATGGGGTGGCGATACGGCCGGTGAAACGGAATTGATCGCTCACGGTTCCATCGTCATTCCCGCGTAAGCGGGTATCCCCTTCCCCCGCTAGCAAGGGTGGGCAAAGCGTAGCGTGCCCACCGTTCGAGTCTAAGTCCGTCTGCGTGGGCACGCTACGCTTTGCCCACCCTTACATACTTAAATACTGCTGCGTACGAATCACGACAGCGCGTCGACAAATGCCGTCATCTTTTTACGCATCGCCGAATCCGGCAGCCGCCCGCGTCCGGCATTCAGATTGTCGGTCATGTATTCAACCTTGTCGGTGCCGGGGATCACGGCGTTGACGGCGGTGTTGGCCAGCAGGTATTTCAGGAAAAACTGACCCCAGGTCGTGGCGTCGAATTCTGCCGCCCAGTCCGGAACCTTCTTGCCGCGCACAGTGCTGAACAACTGGCCGCGGCCGAAGGGCAGGTTGCACAGCACTGCCGTGCCGGTTTCGGCAGCAGCAGCCAGCAATTTGTCCTCGACACTGCGCTCGGCCATCGAGTAGTTCACCTGAATGAAGTCGAGCTTGTCCTGCTGCATCATTTCAATCAGCCGGTCGTTGGCGCGCTCCTGATCCTGCGAGTGGGTGACGCCGAGATAGCGGAAGTGGCCCTGCTGTTTCCATTCGCGCACGATGGCCAGTTGCGATGCGACCTGCTTGCGGTCGAGAAACCCGACGTTGTGCATTTGCATCAGGTCAATTTTTTCGGAGTGCAGTCGTTGCTGCGACCGCTGCATCTGGGCAACAAAGGTGTCGTTGTTGTTGGAGCGTACCTTGGTGGCGAGGAACACCTGGTCGCGCACTTTCATGTTGACGAGCAGATCGCCGACCACGGGCTCTGCGGTGCCGTAGGAGGGCGCGGTATCGATCAGCTTCGCGCCACCGGCCAGCAGCGTGTGGATAACCTTGCTGCGTTCGGCGCGTTTTTCGACATCGCTGTCGATATCGAAAATGATTGCGGTGCCGAGGCCGATCACCGGCAGCATTTCTTTCGATTTCGGAATCGCACGAGCGAGCAGCGGTTTGGCGCTGGCCTGCGCTGTGGCGAGACTGGGAACGGCGCCGGCAGCCAGCCCGGCACCCAGTGCGAGCATTTCACGGCGAGTATATAACCTGTTGATTATATTCATAAAACATATTCTCCTGGAGTGTGGCTATAACTTCAACATCTCTAACCCGTCATTCCGGCGAAAGCCGGAATCCAGTGAGACATGGTGGCTTTGCATGGATTCCGGCTCGCGCTGCGCTTGGCCGGAATGACGGTATGGGTTCGTCATGGAATGATTTGTCCTGCACGTTTCTCGTGGCCGCGCCCCAGTCCCAGCGCCAGTACCAGCCACAGCAATGCCACGGGTACTGTGGCCAGCGAAATGGTGCCGAGTTCCAGGCCGAGGCCGCGCAGCGCATGGAACAGCCAGCCGCTGGCGGCATCGCCGCCGCGGAACACGACGTTGTCGATCACGTATTTGGCTTTGTATTTTTCTTCGCGGGCAACTACGGTAAACAGCAGTTCACGCGCCGGGTTGGAGATCGCGAAGTTCGCGGCGCGCTGTGTCGCCTGGAAGGCGATGACCACCCACAGCATGGGGGTGAGTGCCAGCGCGAGGAAGCCCAGCGCAAATACAAACGGCAGAAAAGCGGCCGCGGGTCCTGCGCCGAAACGGCGGATGATTTTTCCGGTGACCACAAACTGCACGATGATGGTCAGCAGGCTGACCGCCAGATCGATGCGCGCAAAGATGGCTGTGCGCCGGTTGGGGTCATCGGACAGCGCGGCGACGATGTTGGCCTGCTGGAAATAGAGGAAGGTGCCGGCGAGCGACAGTATCGCCACCCATAGTGCGATGCCGGCGAGGTAAGGCGAGCGCAGCACCATGCCCAGTCCGGCGATCCAGCCGCCGCCCAGTCCGGCATCGCGTGGCGCTGCGGGTGTTGCAGTTGATGCTGCAGGCGATGCGTCACCGCTCTTGAGCGCAACCGCGGCGGCCTCCAGCCGCATCGCGCATACCACGGCGACTTCGAGCAGCAGCGCTGCGATCAGCAGCAGGTTGGCGCGACCGATCGGTTCGGCAAGCCCGACGGCGATCAGCGGTCCGAGCAGCGCACCGGCGGAACCGCCGGCGGCGATGAAGCCGAACAACCGCTTGCCTTGTTCCGATTGGTAGAGGTCAGCCATGAATGACCAGAACACCGAGACCGCAAACAAGTTGAACACGCTGATCCACACGAAGAACACGCGCGCGGTGTCGGCCATTGCCACCTTAAAGGTGAGCAGCAGCCAGAAGATCACGATGTTCGCGACAAAGAAGTGATACACCAGCGGAATGAAACGGCGGCGCGGCACGCGTGCCACCACGGCGCCGAATACCGGCATCACGGCCAGCATCACCACAAAGGTTGCGGTGAACAGCCACGGCAGGTTTTTGATGCCGCCGGCGAGTCCCATTTCGTCGCGCACCGGACGCAATACGTAATAGGCGGCAAGCAGAAAGAAGAAATAGGCGAATGACCACAGCAGCGCGCGGACTTCGCCGGGACGCACGGCAACGATGCGGTTCAGCATGCCGGTTGCTGCGCTCATGGCGCGGTACTTATCTCAAGGGATGTCGGCTGCTGCAGGCACAGCCAGTACTTTGCGGCTCTGCTGCATATGCGGACGACTGGCGATGGTGACCGGCAACGACTGCATGGCGTGTATTCCCCGGAACTGGCGGTGAGTATAGCGGGTTGCTCCTGAACCGTCGCAACGCGGCGGGGTGTCAACGCGGCGGGGTGGCGGCTGCGGGTGCGTGGGTTACAATATGTGGACAATTTGCGCCTGCCGGGAACATCCGCAGCAAGCGCTATATCTGGGTTATAACTTCTGAGTTACAGCTGGTTCATTGTCATTCTTGGAGGAGATTACGATGTTTAGTCATCGCTTTGCGTTGCGCAGTCTGGTGTCTGTCATGCTTATCGTGGCTGCAGGTGCCCATGCCCAGAATTATCCGACCAAGCCGATTCGCATCATCGTGCCCTTTGGCGCGGGTGGTCCGGCAGATATTTATGCGCGCTACCTGGCCAATCAGATGCAGCAACCGCTGGGCCAGTCGTTTGTCGTCGACAACCGGCCCGGCGCGGGTTCCATCATCGGCACGGACGTCGTGGCCAAATCCGCCCCCGATGGTTACACGCTGCTGCTGATGTCGAACACCCACACCATCAACGAATCGCTGATCGCGAAAAAGCCATTTGAGCTGATGAAGGATTTTGTGCCGGTGGCGCCGGTCAATTATTCCGATCTGGTGCTGGTGGTGCATCCATCAGTGCCGGCGAAGAATGTTGTTGACCTGATCAAGCTGGCCAAATCGAAAGCCAAGGGCCAGGGCCTGAGTTATGCCTCGTCGGGTAACGGCACGCCGTACCATCTGGCCGGCGAGTTGTTCAAGTCGATGGCGAAGGTCGACATCTTGCACGTGCCGCACAAAGGCAGCGGTGAAGCGCGCACCAGCGCGCTGAGCGGGCAGGTCGACATGATGTTTGATGCCATCACCACGATGACGTCGAACGTGCGCGCCGGCCGCGTGCGTGCGTTGGGTACCACGGGCCTCAAGCGTTCGAAAGTGTTGCCGGATGTGCCGACGGTGTCCGAGTCCGGCGTCAAGGGTTATGAATCGCCGATCTGGTTGGGCGTGATGGCGCCGGCGGGAACGCCGAAGGCGATCACTGAGCGCCTGAATGCCGAGATCACCAAAGTGACTTCGCGTCCGGAAACCACCGCCGCCTGGGACAAGCAGGGTGCGCAGGCCTTGAGCATGTCGGTCGCGGAGTTTGAGAAATACCTGAATGCCGACATCGCGAAGTGGGCGCATGTGGTCAAGGTTTCGGGAGCGCGCCAGGACCGGTAAACAAACAGAATTTTGACGGCAGTAAATTTTCAGTAATTGAACAGGAAGGGAGCAAACAGGCATGCGATTGGTAACTTTTTCCGATGACAAGGGCACCCGCGTAGGTGTGCATGATCAGGAGTCCAACACTATCGTTGATCTGGCGGCGACTACGCGATTACCCAAGGACATGACGGCGTTTGTGGCGCTGGGCAAAAAAGGTCTGGCCCGCGCGCGCAAGGCTGTCAAAAGCGGTGAAGGCCGGTTGCCGGTGGCCAGCGTCAAACTGCTGGCGCCGTTTCCGCGCCCCGCGAAAAACATCCTCTGCGTCGGCAAGAATTACCATGACCATGCCAAGGAATTTCACAACAGCGGTTTCGATGCCAACGCCGGTGCGGATGCGATACCGGAACTGCCGATCATGTTCACCAAATGGCCGAACTCGGTGATCGGCCCCGGCGACGCGATACCCAGCGCCAACGATTACACCAATTCAGTGGATTACGAAGGTGAACTGACAGTGGTGATGGGCGAGGGCGGGCGCAATATTTCGCAAAAGAATGCCTATAAACATGTGTTCGGTTACACCATCATCAACGACGTGACGGCGCGTACGCTGCAGAACCGCCACAAGCAGTGGTTTCTCGGCAAAAGCCCGGACGGTTTCTGCCCGATGGGGCCGTGCATCGTCACTGCCGATGAAATCAAGGACGTGACCCAGTTGCGGCTGCTGACCAAGGTCAACGGTGAAGTGCGGCAGGATGCGTTTGTCAGCCAGTTGATATTCGACATTCCGCGGCTGATCGAAGACCTGTCGCGGGTGATGACGCTGGAGCCTGGCGATCTGATTGCCACCGGTACCTGCGCCGGGGTCGGCATTGGTTTTAATCCGCCGAAATACCTCAAGCCCGGCGATCACGTGGCCATCACCATAGAGCCCATCGGCACGCTGGAAAACCCGGTCGCCTGAACAAGACATGAGATTCGTCAGATACAACCGGAACGGCGCGCAACGCCTGGGTGCGCTGGATGGCGACAGTGTGGTGGATCTGCTCGATGCCAGTCCTGTCGGTACGGATGTGCAACTGCTGGCAGCATTTGCCGACATGACGCGACTGATTGCCGCGGGCGATGACGGCATCAAGGCGGCGCGCGTTGCGGTAAAACAGGCGACTGCCGCCGCACGCATGCCGCTGGCCCAGGCCAAACTGCAGGCGCCGCTGTTGCCGTCACTGATCCTGTGCAGCGGCGAGAACTACTGGGATCACCGCGACGAGAAACCGGAAGTCACGCGCAAGGATCCGGAGTTTTTCCTGAAGACCGGGCTGGGCGTGATCGGCCCGGGCGAGGACATACTGCGCGATGAGCAGGTGACGCAGAAACTCGATTACGAAACCGAACTGCTGATCGTCATCGGCAAGGCAGGCCGCCATATTCCGGCAGCGCGCGCGCTGGAACATGTGTATGGTTATACCGTCATGAACGACGTGACTGCGCGCGACCGACAGGTCACGCTGCGTCCCGACGGATCGTCGGTTTACAATCTGGGGCCGGGCAAGAATTTTGATTGTTGCGCACCTATCGGTCCGGCCATCGTGACCGCCGATGAAGTGCGTGACCCGCAGCAACTGGCATTAAAAACTTATGTCAACGGTGAACTGCGCCAGAGCAATGTCACCGGAAAAATGATCTGGACCTGCGCCCAGCTGATCGAGTTTTTTTCGACGTTTGTCACACTGCAACCCGGCGTGGTGATTTCCACCGGCACCCCCGGCGGTACGGCCTGGGGCACGGATCCGGAACTGGGCGGCAAAAAACCCATGCGCAAGGATGTGGTGACGGCCAAGGGTTATTTGCAGCCAGGTGATGAAGTCGTGTGCGAAATTGAAGGTGTGGGGCGACTGCAGAACAGGGTCGTAGCAGCGGAATAGCAGCGTAATCAGCAGCAGCAGCGCAGTTGGCGCACGCATTTAGCGCATAATCAATTTAAATCAATAACGGAGGATGACACCATGAAACTGAAACGCATAACGTTAGCCGTGTTCGGAGCACTGGCCGCAGCCGGTGTGCAGGCCCAGGATGCATTCCCCAGCCGCGGTGTAACCATGATCGTGCCGTTTCCGCCGGGTGGTGTTGCGGATACCACGGGCCGGCCGACAGCCGCGATACTGGAAAAGTATCTCAAGCAAACGGTCACCGTGACCAACCGGCCCGGTGCCGGCGGTGCAGTGGGCAATGCCGCCGTGGCCAATGCCAAACCCGACGGTTATACGATGCTGATGGGGCTATCGAGCGTTTCGGTGATTCCGGAAGCTGACAAGTTGTTCAACCGCAAGCCGGCGTACACGCTGGAACAACTCGATCCGATCGCGCTGATTTCCGCCGACCCGATGATCCTGGTGGTGCATCCGTCGCTGCCGGTGAAAACCGTAAAGGAAGTGATCACGCTGGCCAAGAAAAATGACGGCGAGCTGTCGTTCTCTTCGTCGGGCGTTTACGGCGCGCTGCACATGCCGATGGAAATGTTCATGCATGCAGCGAAAATAAAACTGCGCCATGTGCCGACCACCGGCGGCGGCCCGGCCATCACCCAGTTGCTCGGTGGCCACGTGACGATGACGGCAGGCGGGCCTGCGGCGATATCACCACACGTCAAGGCGGGCAAGCTGCGCACCATCGTCAGCTGGGGCGATGATCGTCACCCGAACTATCCTGCGGTGCCGACGTTCAAGGAGTCGGGTTATGACATTACCTATTACATCTGGGCCGGGTTGTTCGTACCGCACGGTACGCCGGAGTCGGCAACCAAGGCGCTGCGTGATGCGGTGCGCAAAGGTGTCGCGGATCCCGAGTTCAAGAGCCAGATGACCAAGATCAATTCACCGATCAAATACATGGATGCGCCGGACTTCCAGAAGTACTGGGATACGGATGCCAAGCGGCTCGCGGCAGTGGTCAAGATCGTGGGCAAGGTCGGGAAATAAATGGAAACACCAGCAGAGCAGCAAACACCACCGCCCTCCAACGCCGGCATAAAAAGCGACCGGGTTTCCGGTCTGGTGCTGTTGGCGCTGGCCATCTACATCGGCTGGCTGAACCGCAAGTTTCCTGTGGGGACGCTGGCCGATCCCGGGCCGGGTTATGTGCCGCTGTTGCTGGCCGTTAGTCTTGGCGTCATCGGCCTGCTGGTGGCTGTGCTGGGCGGCCGTTCCCGGCCGCTGGCGGCAATTCGCTGGCCGGAAGGGACGCGGGCAGTCATCATCCTGGCGGCCTGCACGGTGGCGGGTGTCGCACTGGAGCACATCGGTTATCGCCTGACGATATTTGCTTTTCTGGTGTTTTTCATCGGTGCGATTGAGCGCAGGCGTCCTCTGCCGGTGGCGCTGGTCTCCACCGGGTTCAGCCTGGGTTCGTATTACGTGATCGGCGATCTGCTGCATGTGCCGTTACCCGTCGGCCCCTGGGGATTCTGATGATCGAAACCTTCAATGATCTGATGCTCGGGTTCTCAATCGCGTTTCAGCCGGAGGTGCTGGTTTATGCCTTTGCCGGCTGCATCATCGGCACGCTGGTGGGCATGATGCCGGGACTCGGCCCGCTTGCCGGCATCAGTCTGTTGCTGCCGGCAACCTTTGGCCTGAACCCGATCATCGCTATCGTGCTGCTCGCCGGTGTTTATTACGGCGCGATGTACGGCGGCTCGACCACTTCCATCCTGATGCGCATACCCGGCGAAGCCGCGTCGGTGATGACCTGTGTCGACGGTTATGCGATGACCCAGAACGGGCGCGCCGGCCCGGCGCTGGCGATCGCCGCGATCGGTTCGTTCTTCGCCGGTACCGTGGGCGTGATCGGTCTGATGCTGCTGGCGCCGACGCTGGCGACGTTTGCGCTGCGTTTTGGTCCGCCGGAGTACACTGCGCTGCTGCTGATGGGCCTGTTCGTGCTGGCCTACATGAGCGGCGGTTCGATGCTGAAGACGCTGGCCATGGCGATATTTGGTCTGCTGCTGGGCATGATCGGCATCGACATCATGAGCGGATACACGCGCTTCAGTTTCGATATCGTCGAACTGGGTGACGGTGTCGGCATTGTCTCGGTGGCGGTGGGCCTGTTCGGCATTTCCGAAATCCTGCTGACGGCGGGAAATCAGGATACGCCGCAAGTTCAGAAACCGACCTTGCGGGAACTGATCCCGTCCAAGGAAGAGTTTCGCCGCTCGGCAGGTCCCATCATGCGCGGCAGCCTGCTCGGCTTCATGATCGGCATCATCCCGGGTTCGGCGCACATCATTTCGTCGTTCGTGTCTTACGGCATCGAACGGCGCATATCCAACCATCCCGAGCGTTTTGGCAAGGGCGCGATCGAAGGCGTGGCCGGTCCGGAGTCGGCGAACAATGCCGCTGCCACCGGTGCCTTTGTGCCGATGCTGGCGCTGGGCATACCCACCAGTCCGGTGACGGCGGTGATGATCGCCGCGATCATGATTCACGGCATTTCACCCGGACCGATGCTGATCCAGGAGCAGCCGGAACTGTTCTGGGGATTTGTCGCCAGCATGTATGTCGGCAACCTGGTGTTGCTGATCCTCAACCTGCCGATGGTCGGCCTGTTCGTGAACCTGCTGCGTATTCCTTATGCCTATATGTACCCGTGCATCCTGGCGTTTTGCATACTCGGCGTGTATTCGGTCAGCAACAGCATCATCGATGTCTGGATCATGCTGATCATGGGTGGTGTGGGTTATGTGCTGCGCAAATTCCACTTCGACCTCGCGCCGGTGGCACTGGGTCTGGTGCTGGGGCCCATGCTCGAACTGTCGCTGCGCCAGTCGCTGGCGCTGAGCGGTGGTGACTACGGCATATTCCTCGAGCGCCCGATTGCCCTGACCATGTTCGGTCTGGGTGGGCTGCTGCTGCTGCTGGCGCTGAAACCGCTGATCTTCAAAAGCAAGGACTGGCGCTCCAATGTCGGGCTGGAGGACGAAGAGGCGGCTTGAGGCGGGGTTGTCGCTGCGCTTCAGTATTGCATGCAAGTTATTGATTTTAATATAAAAAATATGATTTCTCGGGTGCTGCGGTCTGCGCGCATGATGCGCAGCACCCGGATTGCGCTTTGAGCGCAACCACCCCCGACGCAGCTACTGCCCGGCCGTCCTTCGGTTTTATGATGGGCGTGCTGCTGGCCGGCCAGACCATAGGCACCATGGGCACCACCATGATTCCCGCGGTCGCCCCCAAGGTCGCTGAAACCTATGGCATTCCGTCTGCGCTGATCGGCTACCAGGTCAGCCTGCTCGCGATGGCGATGATCGTTGCACTGGCTTTCGGTGCCGGGTTCAACCGTCGTTGGGGTTCCACCCGCATGCAGCAGATCGGCCTCACGCTGGTGGCCACCGGCGGACTGATCGCGATCCTGCCGCATGTCGCGTTTTTTTTCCTGGCGTCAATTGCACTGGGCCTGGGATATGGATCGCTGACGCCGTCGGCGTCCCACCTGCTGATGCGTTTTACGCCACCGGCGCGACGCAACCTGATCTTTTCGCTGAAGCAGACCGGCGTGCCGCTGGGCGGCATCGGTGCGGCACTGATCACGCCTGCGGTCGCCATTGCCTGGGGCTGGCAGTGGGCGATCGTCGGCAACGCGCTGGTGCTGTATGCGCTGGTGCTGGTGCTGCAGCGCGGGCGCAAACACTGGGATGATGATCGCGATCCGCAGGTAAAAATTTCCGGCAATCCCTTTGGTGGCGTGAAGACCATCTGGCAGCATCCGTCCTTGCGACTGTTGTCGGTCTCCGGCGGCTGTTTTGTCGTGGTGCAGATCGGCATCACGACCTTCACCGTGATCCTGTTTAACGAACAACTGGGCTGGGGTTTGATCGAGGCCGGCATTGTACTCACGGCTTCGCAGGTCGGGGGCGTTGCCGGCCGCTTGTTCTGGGGCTGGGTCGCGGACTACACCCGCAATGCCTTTGCCGCACTGGTGGTGCTGGGTGTGGTGATGACCCTGTCCACGCTGGGTTGCATCGCGCTGACACCGGGCTGGCCCATGCTGGGTGCATGCGCGCTGTTTTTTGTAATGGGGTCTACGGCGAGCGGCTGGAACGGAGCCTTCCTTGCTGAAGTGGCGCGCTTGAGTCCGCGTGAATCCATCAGCATTGCCACCGGCGGCTCGCTGGTCTACGTCAACACCGGCAAGGCCGTAGGCCCGATTGCCGTGGCCACGTTGTTCATGCTGACCGGCAACTACACACTGGTGTTCGCGTTACTCGCAGTGCCCGCCGTTGCAGGGCTGTGGTGCGTGTGGGCGGCGCACCGGAATGCTGCTCACGCTTGATGGTGCGCATGGTCTGTGATAGTTGTTTTTGTAACTCCGTAGTGAATCGCACCGATCAGGAGCGGTTGACCGGTTGCGTGCACATGTTCAAGATGTGCCGGGTATCGTCGGAGACGGATTGCAGGGCTGGGGGCTCCAGGCAAGGCATTTGCCTTTGATCTGCATTTACAATTCTGATTTCAATTTTGCAAGAGAGGTGAGGCATGAAACCGTTCATATCCCTGACAAATGCAGCGCTGGCCATCGCGCTGGCTGTGTTGAGCGCCAATGTGGCTGCGCAGACATATCCGTCAAAACCGCTGCGACTTGTGGTGCCGTTTTCACCCGGCGGCCCCAATGACATCATCGGCCGGCTGGTCGGGCAGCAGTTGACCGAGCAATGGAAGCAGCCCGTGGTGATCGAGAATCGCGGCGGTTCCGGTGGCACCATTGGCTTGGAGGCGGCATCGAAGCTGCCTGCGGATGGTTATTCACTGGCGATGGGCGGATCGAGCAATCTGACGGTCGCCCCCAGCCTGTATGAAAAATTGCCGTACGATCCGGTCAAGGATTTTGCGCCGATCATCCTCGTCGCGGTCGTGCCCTATGCGCTGGCCGTCAACCCCACGGTGCCGGCGAAAAATGTGCGTGAGCTGATTGCGATTGCCCGTAACAAACCCGGTTATCTGAACTATGGTTCCTCCGGCAAGGGCAGCATGTCCAGTCTGGCAGCAGAACTGTTCAAGGCCATGTCGAAGACCAACATAGTTCATGTGCCGTACAAAGGCACCGCGCCTGCACTGACTGATGTGGTCAGTGGCCAGATCGACATGATGATGGCGGATCTTGCCCTTATCAGACGGCATTCGGATGCCGGAAAATTGCGCGTACTGGCGGTTGCCGGCACCAAACGTTCCGCGGCGGCGCCCCAGGTGCCGACCATCGCTGAATCCGGATTGTCCGGCTATGATATTTCGCCGTGGTTCGGTGTGGTGACACCCGGTGGCACGCCGGCGGAACTGGTGGCGCGGCTCAACAGCGCCATCAATGCCGGCCTCAAATCAGCCGATATGACCAAGCGTCTGGACGCGCTGGGTTATGAGCCGCTCGGCGGCACGGCCAGCGAGTTCGCGGCCACCATCAAGGCTGATCTGGTCAAATACGCGAAAATCGTCAAAATCGCAGGCATCAAGCCAGGGCTCTGACAGAATGGTACTGACGCTTCAGACGTGTAGCGTCAGTGCTGCCACGGCGCGAGTTGCGCGGCATGGCGCCCGGCGATCCTGCCAGTGATAAAACATTCGGCGATGTTGCCACCTGACATGTAGATGTGGCCGAACGAGCTGCCGAGTTCACCGGCGGCATAGAGTCGCGGAATCGGTTCACCGTAGACATTGATCACGCGCGAGTGCGCGTCGTGCACCGGGCCGCCCTGGGTATTGGAAATTACTGCATGCACCGGCGCGCCGTAGAACGGCGCCTTGGCGATCGGTAGCATGCTGTTGGCAGGGCGCTCGAATTCATCGTCATGGCCTTTCGCGCATTGCGCGTTCCAGCGCGCCACTGACGCGGTGAGCGCGGCAGGATTGATGCCGAGCAGGACGGCCAGTTCGTCCAGCGTGTTCGCGCGTTTGAGGATACCGTTCTCTACTTCTTTCAGGTTGTCGTCGCTCCAGTCGTAACGCAGCCCTTCGTCGTTGGATGCGGGTTTGCCCAGTGGGTAGAGTTTGCGGCCGGCGTCGTCGCAGATCAGGAGCGCGGGGTTGCGCGGTGTGCGCTGTGTCACCGGGTCGAAGTATCCCAATGGCCGCACGGCGGTATCCTGAGTGTAGGGCTGATACTCGGACATGAAACGTTTTCCGGACTGATCGAGCAGTATCCACGCCATTTTCAGCTTGACCTGGTCGTGGTCGCCGGGAAACCAGTCGGGGAAACGTTTGACGCGTATGCCGTACGGATAAGCCGGGTCGGTGTGGCGGAAGCCGTAGGCGCCGTGCACATGCCACATGTGCCACAGTGCGGCGCCAAGATCCTGCGCCATGCGGATGCCGTCACCGGTATTGTTGCGCGCAGCGGCGTTGAGCACCGGATAGGTTTCGAGAAACTGCGCTTTCATCGCGGCATTGCCTTCGAAGCCACCGCAGGCGAGGATCACGCCGCACCGCGCGGCGATATTCCACGATTTCTCGCCCTGCCTGACGGTAATGCCGCGTACTTCGCGTGTCGCAGGATCGGTGATCAGGCGCTCTGCGGCAACGCCCAGCCGCAGGTCAATGCCGGCGGCCAGCACGTTGTCGTGCACGACCTTGAACAGTTTCGGTCCGTTGGGTGCGCCATTGGCCCAGGGATAGTCCCTTCGTGCATCCAAGCCGGGAACGTCGACGACTGACGTATGATAAAAAGTATCGGTGCCGGGCAGGGGATAGTTGCCGCGGATCTGGCGGCGATAGAGGTCGCCGGCTTTTTCGCGTTCGGCATTTTCCTCGACTGACGTGACGACGCGCGCATTGTTGATTTTCGCCAGCTCGCGAACGTAATCCTCAAGGTCGCACATGCCTTCAGCCAGCGTGCGCACCACGTCATCCGGTGTGCGTCCGCCGTTGGTGGCCTGCAGATAGGCAAAAGCCTGATCGGGGTTGTGCGCGCTGCGCACTGCGCCATACGAGCAGATCGACAGGCCGCCGGGCACTGCGGATTTTTCGATGAGCAGGGTTTTGGCGCCAGCCTGCGCAGCATTGAGTGCGGCGATGCCGCCGGCGAGGCCGAATCCGACAACGACAATGTCAAAAGTTTCTGTAAATTTCATCTGATTCATCAAGCCGTGAGTGATGTGATGCAGGCCGCAATGCACCCGCGCCTGCCCAAGGGTGTAGGTAAGTTGAGCTCTGTCAGTCGAGGGTGGGCAGTGCCATCCCGGGCTGTTGAAACAACACAAAACCACCGACGCTGCCGGGCCATTGCATGAGGGCGCGTCCGGCCCCCAGTGTGCGCATGTCGCAGCCGTTTTGTTTGAGCACCTGCTGCGTGGCGGCCATGTCATCGCTGGTCAGCACATAACCGGCGATCCACGGCAGCGACGGGGCGGTAATGCCGAACTGGCGCTCAATGACTGTCGGCGTGGCAAACAGCAATGCGCCGCGCTGGGTATCGATGCGCCAGTGCGTGGCGGCAACCTGCGCCAGCAGTCCGGTATAACGCGCATAACGCTGTGCGGCTTCCTGCGGATCGGCGACGCAGAGGATCACCGCGGCAAGGCTGCGGGCGTGGTTGGAATGCGTCAGCCAGCGCGGCTGCCACAACAGCTGCGGCGTGTGCTGCTGGCAGTACTGGATGCGGCCTTCGGCCATGGTGCCCGGTGGCACGCGCACCACCGTGAAGCGCGCGGTGTCGGTGCCGTCGCTGGTGCCGATTTCACGTTGCAGGGCTACGGGCGGCAGCGGGGCATAACCGTTTTTCTGCAGCCGCGCGTGATCGGCGTCCGGTGTGGTGGTGCCCAGCGCAATCAGGTGCACGCCGGTATACCGCTGGATGGCGAGCCGCAACTGGTGGGCAATGGGCGTATCGGCGGTGGGGGTGAGGAATTCGAGATAACCCTCGCTCAGCATCACGCAGCGGTTGCCGCCGCCGGCAGGAACCAGCGGGCCGCCGGGTTCAAGGCGGTGCGACTGTTCTGAAAATGGCGTCAGTGTGAAGCCGCCCTGTTCCAGCGCAGCACCGGCCGCATCGATATGCGGCACGAAGTGCGCGATGTGATCGATGTTGAGTTTGCCCGGAGAAGGAGGCTGTGAAGCGGGGTTCTGTGTGGCGGTCATGGATCAGTAACCCAGTTTGGGGTTGATGCGGTGGCGCAATGTTTTTCCTGCGACAAAACGTGCCAGATTTTCAAACCACAGGTCCAGCGTGATATCGATATAGTGCTCGCCGTCGTCGCAGGAGATGTGCGGCGTGATGATCAGGTTGGGCGTGGCCCACAGCGGTGAAGATGCCGGCAGCGGTTCGGGTTCGACGACGTCGAGCACGGCGCCGCCGAGTTTGCCGCGACGCAACTGTGCGGCCAATGCCTGGATATCCACCACCGGGCCGCGCCCGATGTTGATGACGCCGGCCGTGGGTTTGAGCAGCTTGAGGCGCTTGCTGTTGAGCAGGCCGCGGGTTTCCGGCGTCAGCGGCACGGCCAGTGCCACAAAATCCGCCTGGGGCAGCACACGGTCCAGTTGTTTGTAGGTCACAATCCTGTCGGCGTAGCGGTTTTTTTGCGCGTTGCGCCGGACACCGATGACCTGAAGGCCGAGTTTTTTTGCGGCACGCGCCGCCCCGGTGCCGAGGTCGCCGAGGCCCACGACCACCGCTGTTTTGCCGACGATGCTGGGCGAGAACAGCTCTTGCCATTGCCGGCGATGCTGGTTGGCGATAATGGCGGGCATGCGCGAGTTGAGCAGGTTGTAGGCCATGTTCATGTACTGCTCGGCCTTGATGCCGTGGGCGCCGCTGTTGTTGGTGAAAACAGTGCTGCGCGGCAGCCAGGTCAGCGGCAGCATGCTGTCGACGCCGGCAGAAGTTGCATGTATCCAGCGCAGTTGCGGTGCGCGTGACGCAAGGTTGTCCCGTTTCGCCGGCACGCCGATGACGGCGACGGCATCGCTCAGCGCGGCATCCAGAATGTCGCCGTCCCAGCCCAGCGTGACATCGAGCCGGCGCGCCTGCGCGCGGTGGCGCGCGCAGGCGGCGTCCCAGAGTTGCGGCGTGACTCGGGAAAGACCGGTTTTTTTGCGCGTGTTTTCGATATGCACGCGCAGTTGTTTTGCTGCCATCGCGGGACTACTTGAATGCTTTGGAACGCTCGTACGGTGCGGTGAGGAAGGCGGCATCCGGCGGATCGGACTTGGCAGCACCCGAGGCTTTGCGGATGGCATGCATGCGCTTGAGTGATGCAACGTCGCTGGCTTCAAAGCTGGCCATGTAGGCGCCGTCCCACTGCGAGGCGTAGGCTTGGGCACCTGCAGGCTTCATGTTGGTGGATTTCTGCAGCAGCTCGGCGACCTTGTCCTTGTTTTTGGAACCGAACTCCAGTGCCTTGCGGGTGGCGGCGATGAACTTGGCGACGACTTCCGGATTTTTGGCGACATAGTCGCTGTGCACTATGGTCACGGCGAGTATCGGTGCAGCGTTGCCTTGGGTGAGTTTTTTCCATTCATCCACGACGCTGGCGAGACGCGTCAGTTTGATGTCCTGGCTCATCTGCGCAATGGTCACCGAGCGGATGGAGGCGGCATCAACTTCGTTCTGCTGCAGGAACTGGGCGAGGCGGCCTTCATTGCCGGGGACTACGCTGTAGTCCGCAGCCTTGAGTCCGTAGTTGCCTTCGAGCACCGAGCTGACGATGGCGTGGGTGGAGCTGCCCGGCGGCGACATGCCGATTTTTTTACCCTTGAGGTCGGCCAAGCTTTTGATCGGCGAACCGGCCGGCACCACGATCTGCGCTTCGGCAATCTGCGTGGCCAGCACGATTTTTATCGGCAGACCGTCAGCGGCAATGCTCATCGAGGCGGTGGAGGGCGCGGCGAAGGCGAGATCGATGGACTGCGGCACGATGGCGCGGGTCGGGCCGTTGACCTCGGCGAATTTCACCCACTCGATGTCGATGCCTTCCTGCTCAGCGAATTTCATCTGCTCCATGACCGTGCCAAAACCCAGGCTGAAGCCGCTGGTCCAGTAACCGACCTTGATTTTCTGCGCTTGCGCAGGGGTGGCGGCAAGTGCTGCCGCAATGGCCAGGGCGGGGATCAAACGTAGCATATTCATGTCGTACTCCTTAATTAAAAAAATATAATTAAATCAATGATTTAAGTTCTTGCACCAGACTGGCGGTAGCAGGTTCGGTCGCGATGCGCGGCCGCGCCAGTGCCACGTCCACGCTGTCGCGGATGCGGCCGGGGCGTGGCGCCATTACCACCACGCGGTCGGCCAGCACCACGGCTTCTTCGACGTCGTGGGTGACAAAGACGATGGTCATGCGTTTCAGTTGCTGGATGTGCAGCAGTTCCACATGCATTTGCGCGCGCGTCAGTGCATCCAGCCGCGAGAAGGGTTCATCCATCAGCAGGATGCAGGGTTCCTGCACCAGGCTGCGGGCGAGGGCGACGCGGCTGCGCATGCCGCCGGAGAGCTGGTACGGAAACGCGTCGGCAAATGCTTCCAGTCCGACCAGCTTCAGCGCATCGCGGGCGCGTGATGTGCGTTCGGCACGCGGCATGTTGCCGGATTCCAGGCTGAACTCGACATTGCGCAAGGTCGTGCGCCACGGCAGCAGGCGGTCTTCCTGGAACATGTAGCTGATGCTGCGCCAGTCGGTGAAGTTGCGGGCAGCCACGCCGTTCAGGCGGATGTCGCCGCGTTCCGGCGTGACAATCCCGGAAATGATGTTGAGCAGGGTCGACTTGCCGCAACCCGAAGCACCGAGGATGGCCACCACCGATTGCGCCGGAATGGTCAGGTTGATGTCTTCGAGCACCTGCAGCGGCGTGCCTTCGGCGGTCTTGTACCATTTGCTGACGCCGCGCACGGCAATCGCGCCGGTATCGGCAGCGACGGGCGTCGGTGCGGTTGCTGTGCTCATCAGGTGTGCTGCACTCAGTTGCCTTTGACCGGCACTTTGGCCGCGAAGGGCGAGTCACGCAGGCACATGCGTCCGCGCGGGTCCTGCCACAACTTGCTGTCTTCGTGCAGTTTGCCCAGTGCGCGGGCGATGGTCGGAAAATCGTAGTCGGCAAACTGTTCGGCGAGCTCTGAATAATATTTTGGTGTTTTTTCGATGACGGCGGTGATCTTGGCCGCGAGTTCGGTTACCGCTTTTTCGCCGGATAAGACTTTAGGTGCGGCATCAGATTTTCCGGTGTAGTAGTCGGTGATTTGTGCGCGGTCGGTATAGGCGTAGGAAATGCGCTCGAAACGTTCTTTCGGTATGCCTTCGGAAATGGTGGCGTCGATGCCGACCTTGACGCCTGTAGGTACTACGCCATGCGGCATGACCGGCAGGCTGGGATCCAGCGGCTTGGCACGACTGCCCGGGATGATGATCACATCCTTGTCGCCCTGCACACGCGTGGCAATGGCCCATTCCACGTCCATGGCATTGAAGACGTCGATGTCGTCATCAACGACGACCACGTGTTTGAGGTCCATCACCGACAGCGCAGCCAGCAGCGCATTTTTGCCTTCACCGGCCTGTTTCTTGATCGACACGATGGCATGCCACATGCCGCAGCCGCCCAGCGTGACGTTGATGTCGCCGATCTGGATGCCGGCGGTTTTAAGCGCGCGGCGAATCTGGGTGTAACGCGTCGGCGCCATCAGCCAGGTGTTTTCCCATGGCATGTGCAGTGCGTAATAGATGGCGTCGCGGCGCATGGTGATGGCGTTGATGCGCACTACGGGATTCCAGTGCAGGCCGCCCATCAACCGCGTGAATTCGCCGAAGCGGCCTTCGGGCTGAGTCCAGCCGGTCGGCAGGATTTCGCCTTCAAGCACGATTTCGGAATCAGCGATGCACGGCAGATCGATGGTTTCGCACTGTGCGAGTTCGATGGCGGAACCGCGGATACCGCCGGCGATGGCCATTTCATCGGTGCCCAGCGGCGCGCGGAAACCGGAGCCCAGGTTCTCAAAGGGATGGTTGCCGATGGAAATCGAAATCGGCAACGGTTTACCCGCCTCAAATGCGCGCTGTGCGAACAGGCGCATGTTGTTCGGCGTCACGATGTCGATGCCAGTCAGATTTTTTTCCTTGACCATGAAGCGGTAGATGCCGGAGTTCAGGCCGAACTCGGGATCCTTGGCAATGGTGATGCCGGCGGTGATCATCGGGCCGCCGTCGTAAATCGAAAACATGGGTATCGGCAGGCTGAACAGGTCGACGTCCTTGCCGAGTTTGATGACTTCCTTGACCGGCGCTTTTTCAACGTACTTGGGCGCAATCGGATTTTCGATGCCGTTCTGAAGGCGGAACTCGATTTCCGGGTAGGTGGTGCAGCCCATGGACATGATGGCGCGTTTCTGCGAACGGATGATACCCGAGACCACCGGCATGTCGTAGCCGATGACATCATGGAACAGCAGCGCCTTGTCAGCCTGGTCCACCAGCGTGGCGATATGCCGACTGTCCACGGGTTGCTTGATGTCGACGAGTTCCTTTTCGGTGCGCAGGCGCTCCAGGAAGTCGCGGAAATTTTCGTCGGCGTAAGGTGGTTTTTTCATTTGCGTTTTTTGTCTTTGGTTGCGGCGGGACCGGTCATGCCGTTCCAGCGTTTGATGGATTCATGTTCGACGTCAAACAGGTCAAGCACGCGGCCCACGGTATGGTTGACGAGGTCATCTATGGTTTTGCCGCCGCTGTAGAAGGCGGGGACCGGCGGGAAAATCACCCCACCCATTAGCGTCACGGCTTCCATGTTGCGGATGTGGGCGAGGTTCAGCGGCGCTTCGCGGGTAATCAGCACCAGGCGGCGGCGTTCCTTCAGCGCCACGTCGGCGGCGCGGGTGATCAGATTGTCTGCCAGCGCGTGGGCGACTGATGCCAGCGTTTTCATCGAGCAGGGAGCCACCACCATACCGGCAGTGAGGAAGGAGCCACTGGCGATGGTGGCGCCGACATCGCGCACGTTGTGGGAAACGTCGGCAAGTTTATGCAGCGCCTTGCGATCCATGCCGTGTTCCTGCCAGGCATTGAGCACGCCGGCGTCAGAGACCACGAGGTGGGTTTCCCAGCCGCCGAGGGCGCGCAGGCGTTCGAGGATGCGGATGCCGTAAATCGAACCGGTGGCGCCGGTCATGCCGACGATCAGCCGCTTGCCGGGATGCTTGTTGGTGATCGCTTTGCGTGTCGCGCTCATTGCTCGGCCTCTTTTTTCCAGCGGAACAGGTAATTTTCCAGTGGCCGCAGCATGCCCATTTCGAGCACGGCCATCATGACCACCAGAGTCAGCGTCCAGGCAAACACCTGATCGGTCTGGATCAGGTCGGCGGCCTGGCGCAGCCGGTATCCTACACCGCTGGAAGAACCCAGCGTCTCGGCGACCAGTGAAACCCGCCAGCCGAAGCCAAAGGCCAGGCGTGCGCCGGAAAAGAAATAGGGCAGGATGGTCGGCAGATAAATCTTGACCATCACTTTCCGCCGCGGCATGCGCAATACATGCGCCAGCTCGATAAATTCGGCATTGACCGTTCGCGTGCCTTGCCACACGTTGGTGATGATCAGCGGCATCGCCGTCATGAACACGACGAACACCGTCGTGGCATTGGAGACGCCGAACCAGATGATGGCAAAGGTGGCCCAGATCGCCGAGGACACGGTGTTCAGCACCGGGATGATGGGTTCGAAGAATTCGCCCAGGCCTTTGCTGGCGCCAAAAATGATGCCCAGCGGCAAGCCGATCAGCGTGGCCAGCACGAAGCCGGTGGTGACCCGGCCCAGCGTGATGCCGAGGTCCGACCACAGATTGCCATTGTCCGAAATCTGCATCAGCGCATCCCATACCCGCGCCGGTCCCGGCAGAATGTAATGCGGCACCCGCAGCGCGAGTAACCACCACACCAGGACGATGACACCGACCAGTGTCAGCCGCTGCAGGATGAGTTTCAGCTGCAGTCGTTGCGCAGGCGTGCGGGCGTGGATGCGGCTTTCGAGGATGTCAGGCACGGGCGGTGTTTATTTCGGCGGTGCGGTGAAATAGGTGCCGCGACCGCTGGCGACCAGCGCCCCTTCCTTGTCGTAAACATAGGCTTCGGCGCTGGAGAACTGGCTGCCGCTGCGCACGATTTTCGCCTTGGCGGTCAGGTCGCCGGGCATGGCGGCCTTGTGGTAATCGACGCGGATGTCGATGGTTGGCACCGGTCGTCCCAGCTTTGCCGCGATGGCGTAATCGGCAGCAACGTCGACGATGGCTGCGAGTATGCCGCCATGGGTGTAGCGACGCTCCGGGTGCACCACCCATTCCTCGCGCCAGGTTGCCTTGACTTCAATGCCGCTGTCGTCGGCCTTGATGAACGTGAAGTTGAGCCACTGATTGAAGGGGCCGCGGCTGATCATCTTTTGCAGTTCTTCCAGCGTAGGCGGCGTGGGTTTGGCGGGTTTGGTGTCGGACATCACTTGCTCCAGTGGTTACAGATGATTGAAAACGATGCGGTAAACCTTTGCAACACAGAAAATATCAGATTTTTGCTGAATACTTCTCAGCAGCATGGTGTTTTGATACGTATGCAGTATTTTTTATTGCGGTATGGATACGCTGGCGGCCAATGTGCGCAGTTGTTCGCGATCGACCTTGTTGGTGCCGGCCAGTGGCAATTGTTCGAGGAAAAAAACCCGCCGTGGATGCTGGTAGGCCGGCCCGTTCGCCAGCGCATATTGTTTGATGTCGTCTTCGGTGGCAGATGCGCCGCTGCGGGTGACGATGAACGCGTACGGCACCTGGCCTTTTAATTCGTGGGCGAAAGACAACACGCAGGCCTGGTGCACGGCGGGATGTTTTTCCAGCAGTTGTTCGACTTCAATGGGGAAAATGTTCTCGCCGCCGCTGACAAACATGTCATCGGTGCGGCCGACAAAATAATAAAAGCCATCCGCGTCGCGTCGGCAGACATCGCCGGTGTAGTACCAGCCGTCGCGGATGCGTTTGGCTGTTTCGTCCGGCAGGTTGTGGTAGCCGATAAGGATGCCGGGATTCTTCAGTATCAGTTCACCTTCGTCGGCGTGCGGGCCGTTGATCAGTTGTGCCGCCGTGCCGGCATAAGGTGCGCCGATCGAGCCTGGCGGCCGCGATTTGCCCTGCGGGTGCGGACCCAGCGGCACCGGGCCGCCTTCGGTGACGCCATAGACCACCAGCGGTTCGGCGTTCGGGAAAAACGTGCGGACATCGGCCAGCAATTGCGAAGACGAGGGTGCGGAACCCATCATCACCGTGCGCACCGAGGTGGTGTCGGTTTCTGCCAACAGATCCTTGCGTGCCAGCAGCATGGAAATCATGGTGGGTACGCCGGAGATTACGGTGCAGCGGTAGCGGGCGATCGCGGCGATGTATTGCTCCACATTGAACTGCGGCATCAGCACCAGTGTCGCGCCGGCAGTCAGGCCCTGCTTGATCGCATTGAGCGCGTTCTTGTGGTACAGCGGCGCGGCAACCAGGATGACATCCTGCGCAGTAGTGCCGCGGGTGTGCACCAGAATCAGCCGGCTCCAGTTCTGGCTGTAGTGGGTGAGCAGCACGCCTTTGGGTTTGCCGGTGGAGCCGGAGGTGTAAGGCTGGATGGCGACCGTGTCGGCTGCGGGTTCAATCGCCGCAAACGGGCCAGGATCGATAAATTGTGCAAACGCCGGATTCTTGCCGTTTTCGCCATAGTGCACCGCCGGCAGATCCGACGGCAGCAGGTGGGCGTATGCGGTTTCACAAAAAACCAGGCGCGCGCCGGCATCACTGACGATGTAACGCACGGTGTCGGCAGCGAGTTTGATGTTGATGGGCACCGGGATGACGCCGGCGCGCATGGCGCCCAACAGCGTGGCAACAAATTCCATGCGGTTGAGGGACAGGATGCCGATGCGGTTGCCCGCTTTCAGTCCGGCGCGGACCAGGCCGCGTGCGACTGCATTGGCTGTGGCATCAAGATCGCTGAAGCCGTACTCGCGCGGTGCCTGCGTTACGCGCAGGTCCACCAATGCCGTGCGGGTCAGGCTGGCATGTGCGACGAAAGGGGCGCCCAGGTTGCCCGGGTACCCCCGGGGTTCCGGAGGATGTGCGGCCATGTGCCTGCTGCTCAGGGGGTGATGATGACTTTGCCGAAAACCTCGCGGTCTTCGATCAGTTTCAGGCCTTTGGCGGCGTCCTGCAGCGGCAGCACTTCGTCGATGACCGGCTTGATCTTGCCTTGCTGGATCAGGTCCATCAGCGCTTTCAGGTTTTCGTCATAGAAGCTGTTGGAGCCGATGATGTTCAGTTCGAAACTCCACACATAACGCAGGTCTTCCTTGGGGTCATAACCGGCGGTAGCGCCGCAGACCAGTATTTTGCCGCCGCGCTTGACGCATTTCAGCGTCGGGCCCCAGGTATCACCGCCGGTGAAGTTGATCACCACGTCAACGCCGCCTTCGTAGTTGCGCCGTTGCGGCTTGCCGAATTTTTCGATGACCCACTTGGAGAAGTCAGTGTCCTTGTAGTTGATCACATGATCGGCGCCGAGGTCCTGCAGCCGCTTGATCTTGTCGGCGCTGGAGGCGCAGGCGATGACTTCCGCGCCCAGCATTTTCGCCAGCAACACGCAGCCGGTGCCGACACCGCCGCTGGCACCGAGCACCAGTACCTTGTCGCCCTTCTTGATGGTGTTGTGCGTGATGATCATGCGATGCGCGGTGCCGTAGGCGACCGGCAGCGATGCCGCCTGTTCATAACTGACATCAGCAGGCATTTTGATCAACTGATCGGCGGAGACCAGGCATTTTTCAGCCAGTCCGCCGTGCATCATCTCGCCCATCAGGCCTTTTTTCTTGTTCAGCGGATTGACCAGCACGCGGTCACCGGGCTTCCAGCCGGAGACGCCGGCGCCGATTTCGAGAATTTCACCAGCGAGGTCGAGGCCGATGATCATCGGGAAAGGGACCTTGATGCCGGGCATGCCGCGCACCGTGAACACGTCGTGATAATTGAATGAGGTTGCTTTGACGCGGATGACGACATGGCCCTCAGTCACTGCAGGGTCGGGAAAATCCGCGACATATTCGAGTTTGTCCAGACCGCCGTGTTCCCGAAGTACTACTGCTTTCATTGTATTTCTCCGATCGATATTGAATGGTAAATCAGCTGCGGCAGGTATGAGCTGAGTGTAGTGCCGCAGCCAGCGTAATTATGCGGTTTTGTCAGTGATTTATCTAACCCAGAATGCGGTTGACGTCGGTGGCAATGCGCGCGGCACCGACGCCGTAAACATGAATGGAAACAGCAACCGGGCATTCATCGTTGATGATGCGGTGCGCTCCCGTCAGGTCGGCATCAAAGCTCAAAGTACCGGCGAGTCGCCGTACGGTCCGGGACGGACGATGCGCACTGCCGTGACTGTCTATTTCATAAAAGATCTCATTGACTTCGCCGCTGTAGATGCCAACGCCGCACCACGTATGGTGGGCATGTATGGGGCTGCGCTGGCCGTTGCTCCAGGCAATGGCCACGACCGTGTAACTGTCCTGCGGATCTGCATAAAGTATGTGCCGCGTGTAGTGATCATGGCTGGCGCGCCGTTGTTCGGCATGCAGCCAGTCGTTGCGGGCCACGGCTTCTCCCAGTGCCGCCGTCACCGCGTTGCCCAGCTGGTCTGCAGGTGCGGCAATGGCGTCATCAAGGCGGCGTACCAGGCGGTGCAGGGCTGCCGGCATCGCGACGGGCATCATTGCGCGTCCGCCGTGATGGCCATGCCCATGACGGCGTTGCTGCTGAGTATGGCCCGCAGCACCATGTCACGCGCCGCTTCGATCTGTGTCTGGCAGATGCGTTCGGCGGTTGCGCCGTCTCCGCGCACCAATGCGCGCACCAGCGTGCGATGTTCGTGCTGCATTTCCTGGGTGCGATTGCGGAAGCCCAGACCCAGGTGCAGCAGCCGGGTCATTTCATCCAGCAACTGGGCGATGGAGTTGGCCAGACGAACATTGCCCGTGGCCTGGGCGATGGTGACGTGGAATGATTTGTTGGCTTCGAGGAAACGCGCGATGCTTTTGGGTTCCCTGGCCTGGTATCCGGCCTGGCATATGTCATCAAGCATGCGCAGGCGCTTGGCGTCGACATGACCGGCTGCCAGGCGCGCCGCATGGGGTTCCAGCAACAGCCTGAGCTGGAAAACATCCTGGATGTCCCTGAGTGTGACCGGGGTGACCATGTAGCCGCGCCGTGGGATTGCGCGGACCAGGCCGTCGTGCGCCAGCCGCGACAGGGCCATGCGCACGGGCGCCTTGCCCAGCTTGTACTGCAGGCAAAGCTGTGCTTCAGATACTTCAGTGCCGGGGGCGAACTGGCAGCAGATGATGTCGTGCCTGATGCGTTCATAGGCGCGGTCGCTGAGCAGTGGAATGGTTTTCGCGGGGGCAACGGTCATGTCGCTGAAATATTAGAAAAGTATGTCTGACATGTCAACAGTCGATTGTGCCGTTGCATGGCAATGGCGTGGAAATCCTTTTGCAGGGAAGACCGCATCGTGATAATGCATCTTGCGCCGATGCGCGGCAGTCCACACAATGTGCGACTCCGCCAACGTAACTTCCCGGTAACAGAATCTTTGTGATCACAGCCGCTGCCATGCCCGGCCCATGGGTGGTCGTTGCTGTTGCGACTTTCGCGCAGATGGTCGTGGCAATGTCGAACATCCTGCTGCCGACGATCGCGCCAAAACTGGCGGAATCCCTCGGGGTGAGTCCGATACTGATCGGTTATCAGGTCAGCCTTACTTTCGGGGTCGCCACGCTGGCCACCATGCTGGGTGGCAAGGCCGTGCTGCGTTTCGGCGCGGCACGTACTACACAACTGGCCATCCTGTGCTGCGGCGCCGGGCTGATGCTGTTTGCATTTTCCTCTGTTGTCGCCATTGCACTGGGCTCGGCATGCGTGGGCCTCGGCATGGGGCTGATCAATCCGGCCGCCGCCCACTTGCTGGTCACCTATACGCCGCCGCAACGCCGCAACATCATGTTTTCGATCAAGCAGACCGGTGTACCGGTGGGGGGGGTGATTACGGCGCTGACCGCACCGGCGATCGCCGTGCACTTTGGTTATCGCTGGTCGCTGGTGATGGTGGGGATATTGATCGTGGTGCTGGTGACGATCATGCAGCGCCATCGTGCGCACTGGGACAGTGACCGCGGTGTTGCCGATCACGGCAACAAGGCGAGGTTTGGCGGTGTGCCGCTGGTGTGGCGCCAGATCAGCCTGCGCTGGATTTCGCTGGTGGCGATGATTTTTTCAGGCATCCAGCGTTGCGTGCTGAGTTTTACGGTGGTGTACCTGGTGGCTGAAGGCAAGTTTGGCCTGGTCGAGGCGGGTGTGATGCTGTCGGTGGTGCAGGTGGGTGGATCAGCATCGCGCATCTGCTGGGGTTGGCTGGCTGACCGGCTGGGCAGCAGCCTGAGTGTATTGTTGATTATTTGCGTGATCACCATCGCAACGACATTGGGACTGGTGTTTTTTGATCCAGAATGGAATAAGTCATTGATTTATTTATTATTTTTTATAATCGGCACGGCAGCGGTGGGCTGGAACGGCGTCTTTCACGCCGAAGCGGCACGACTGAGTCCGCCGGGCATGGCGAGCGTGGTGGCTGCAGGTACGACATTTTTTGTGTTTGCCGGCGTGCTGTTCGGGCCGGCTGCGTTTGCTGCTGCGTATGGCAGCATCGGCAGTTACAGCAGCACCTTTTTGCTGGTATCCATTTCCGCGATGGTGGCGCTGGGCCTGCTGCTGCTGGCGCGGCAGACCACGCTGCGCCAATCGTAAGCCGTAGATGATGCAGCCATCCACTGTGGCGCGGCCTGCCGCGCCCGCGCTTTCCGCTTCGCTGGTCACGGTGGTGCTGGTGACCATGGGGCGGTGTCCCGCTCACAGTTGAAGGTTTGAGCCGGTGGCAGAATTCATTATGCTGCCTTTTTCAGTTGTACAGTGGCGGGTCGAAGCGCGTGGATAAGGGCCGCAATG
>Ga0335398_10000877_pt1 | contig 52493 bp, 47 predicted proteins | sample BON03_FD_205742 | JGI IMG/M metagenome (GOLD analysis project Ga0335398, IMG submission 205742) | Freshwater microbial communities from Lake Bonney liftoff mats and glacier meltwater in Antarctica - BON-03 (spades assembly) (version 2) | ecosystem: Environmental > Aquatic > Freshwater > Ice >... | reverse complement strand
ACACCCGGTTCTACCTGTCCAGCGCCGAACCCGGCGAGCGCAGCCCGGCCCAATGGCAAGCGCTGGTCCGCGGCCACTGGGCCGGCGTCGAAATCCGCAATCATTGGCAGCGCGATGTCTTCTGGGGCGAAGATCGCTCCCGCTCCCGCAACCCCAACGCCCTCGCCAACCTTGCGCTCCTGCGCAGCGCCTTGCTCACCTTGCTCCCGCAGCACTTCCCGGGCCGGCCCCTGCCCATCGTCAAGGAACACCTCTACGCCAACCCCGCCGCCTGCCTGCGTATCCTCCGCTCAAAATGACCTCAAAACAAAAGACCCTGGTCCTGCCACCACCCAGGCTACACGGTTTCTTGATTCGTGGGCGTTAGTGTGGATTAATGGGTTCTCTGTGGACCAACCCAAACCCATCTGCACCAAGGTCGAACGGGCGGCCTTCATCGACCGGCGACTGGCCGAGCTTTATCCGGAAACCCCCGTGCCGCTGGATCATACGGATGCTTACACCTTGCTGGTGGCGGTCCTCCTATCAGCTCAATGCACGGACAAACGGGTCAACCTCGTGACGCCGCACCTCTGGGCTTTAGCGGACAATCCAGCGGATATGGCGAAGGTGACCTTGGCGAAAATTCAAGCGGTGATCCGGCCCTGCGGATTGTCGCCGCAGAAGGCGAAGGCGATTTCGGGCTTGTCCCGGATGTTGGTTGAGTTCCACGGAGGTGAAGTGCCGCGGACCTATGCCGAGCTCGAGGCGTTTCCGGGGGTGGGGCACAAGACCGCCTCGGTGGTGATGGCGCAGGCCTTTGGCGAGCCGGCGATGCCGGTCGATACGCACATTCACCGACTGGCCCAACGGTGGAAGCTCACCTCAGGCAAGAACGTGGCACAGACGGAGAAGGATCTGAAGCGGCTGTTCCCGCGCGAGCATTGGAACGCTCTCCACCTGCGGATCATCTTTTACGGCCGCGAGCACTGCACCGCCCACAGCTGCGATGGCACGGTCTGCGAGATCTGCCGCACGGTCGTGCCGGCTCGGAAGCGGGGGATAAAGACTCGGAAGTGACGAATGCGGATGCGGATTGCCGCAAAAAGACACAAAAGGCCAGCACCGCGGATGCGGCCTCCCTACGCGTCGCGAGGCGCATGGTGACATGCTGCTGCGCTGCGATGCTCGCGTTTTTTGCGGCCAACTAATCTGAACTCAGCCTTTGCCGGCTTCTTCATTGCTGACGGGTTTAAAGCTCGGTCGGCCGTAGCGTTGCGTGGGCGGGACGCCGATGGGGTTGTAGTTAAACTCGTCTCTACCGCGGCAGAGGTAGGCTTTGAAGTTCGGGTTGACCGAAAGGTCGTTCTTCACGTTGGTGCCGGAAAAGCGGAGGGTGAGCCCGGCGCGGCGGCGATCGGAGGGGTTGGCCTGCGAGCCGTGAATGGCGCGGTCGTCGTGGAGGGAACACTCGCCGGTCTTGAGGCGAAACTGCACGGCGGAGTCGGCGCTGAAATCCGAACCGTCGGCGAGTTCGAGGGTGAGGACAGATTCGGTGACCTCGGATTTGCGGTGTTTGATGATGCCGCCGAGATGCGAGCCGGGGATGAGCTTCATACCGCCGTTGACCTCATCGACATCGTCGAACGCGAGCCAGACCGTGACTGAGTTGTTGGGGGCCATCGGCCAGTAGTAAGAATCTTGGTGCCAACCGACGGTCGACATCGAGTGGGGCTCCTTGATGAAGAAGTTGCTCGCCCAGCAATAGAAATTCGGTCCGAGGATGCTTTCGACGAGATCGTGAATCTTCGGATTCATGGCGATTTCGTAGAGGTAGGTGCTGGCCTCGTGCCACTCGCGAATGTCCTTGGAGGACTCGCCGGGCTCAAGGAGCGCGAGGAGCGCCGGCAACTCGGCGTTGATCCGGGCCATTTCTTCCTTCGTGAAGATAGCAGGGAGTCCGAGCAGGTAGCCGTTCTCGTGATAGAATTTCTTTTGCTCATCGCTGAGCTGATGGGAGGTTTGGGTCGTCATGATAAAATGGTTGGGATTCAGGCAGTGGGCTTGGCTTTATAGCCATCGATGGGTGCATCGCTGCGTCGGTAGTCCTTGCGGGCATAGCGAGCTGTAGGGGCGGAAGCGTAAGGGGTGTGGCCGTAGGCGTCGGTGCCGCGGCAAAGGTGGGCGACGAAATCGGGGCTGACGGTGAGGTCGGGTTTCACGTTGGTGCCGGAGTAACGGATGGTGAGGCCCGCGCGGCGGCGGTCAGAGGGATTGGCCTGCGAGCCGTGAATTGCGCGGTCGTCGTGCATGGAAATTTCACCGGCGTTAAGGCGAAACTGCACGGCGCCCTCGGTCTTGAAATCGGTGCCATCCTCGAGGCCGAGCGAAAGCGTGGCATTGGTGTCGTCCTTTTGGCGGTGCTTGATGAGGCCGCCGAGGTGCGAACCGGGGATGAGTTTCATGCTGCCGTTGCCCTCGTCCACATCGTCAAACGCGATCCAGACGGTGACGGTGTTGCAGGGCGAGAGCGGCCAGTAATAGGCATCCTGGTGCCACGGCACGGTGCCGGTGCTGCGGGGTGGCTTGATGAAAAAATGGCTGCCCCAAACGTAGAAGTTAGGCCCGAGAATGCCCTCAACCAGATCCAGAATCCGCGCGTCCATCACGATTTCGTAGAGGTAAGTGCTCTCGTGGTGCCACTCGCGCATCTCATGGGTGGTCTCTCCCTCGCGCAGCAGAGTGAGTAGATTGGGCAACTCGGCATTGATCCGAACCATCTCGTCCGCGCTGAAGATCGGCGGCAGCCCCAGCAAATAGCCGTCGCGATGATAGGACTCCTGCTGGGTGGTGGTCAGACAATGGGGGGTGGCAAGGGGCATCGTGATAGGAGGCAAATCATACCGGAATCGTCGTTGAATGGCGTTCATAGATTTCCCTGAATTTGTATAGAAAATTACGCTCGCTTGAATTAAGCGAACAGGCAGCATTCGGGGTCTGCTCCATGCAAGTCCTGCGCGATTCCCAGATTATCAGTGGTTTTGCCTACGAGAGCCCGGTCGACGACCTGCCGGAACTGACGCATTGCGGCGAAGCGCTGTGCTGTGAGGGGCATCATCTCAAGCCGCACAGTCACCACGGCTTTGAGTTTCTCTACCTGTCTCGTGGGCAAGCGACGTGGCGGGCCGCCGGTGGGACGACCGTGCAACGCATGAGCGACCTTTACATCGCCTACCCGAAAGAGAGTCACGGCACCGGCGGCAGTCGCAATCCGGAGAATCAGCATTTGTGGGTCGGCGTAGAGTTGGCGCGGATCAGCCCGGCTGGCCGGCGCCTCGCGGCTCGGCTCAAGCGGGAGCGTCCGGCCTTGGTGCCGGGTTGCGATGAAGTCGAGCCGATCCTGCGCAGTCTGATGCGGCAGATCGTGACCCCACGGGCGCGCCGCACCGAGGCGATCGGGGCCTGCCTGGCGATGTTCATCACGCTGTTGGAGCAACGGCTCGATATGTTGGCATTGGGCGACGGGGCGCAGCCGGAGCCGCACCTGCCTTACTCGTATGGGGTGCAGAAGGCGGTGGCGTTTCTCCGCCAGAATCTCCAGTGCCGCCTGCCACTCGCCGATTTAGCCGCGGTGGCGACCGCGCGAAGTGTGCCCCACTTCTGCACGCAGTTTCGCCGCGAGGTGGGCATGCCCCCCGCGGCTTATCACTTGCAGATGCGCTTGGAGGCGGCGCGGGACACCCTGCGGCAGCCGGGCTACGATGTGACGACGGTTGCATTGCAGTATGGCTTCAGTTCGTCGCAACACTTTAGCACGCAATTTCGTCGGGCATTCGGGGTGACGCCGAGGGCCTGGCGCCGGTCGTCCGGTGGATGAGGTCTGAGTTTTAATCAAGAACTCAGGAATCCGGGAAAATACCGCGGGCAACCAAGCGACGTAGAGGGGATGGATCGAATGTAGGGCGGGAAGTTTCTCCATTTCCTAATTTCCATATTCCGCATCGGATTGAGGGGAGGAGTTAGTTTCAGAATTGTCACATTATTCCGCTTGAAGAATATACCTATATAAGCATATGAATACCTCGTGGATTTGATCACCATTTACGAATGTCTCTGCGATCGCACGCGGTTGCGCATGCTCAACCTGCTGCACGACCGATCGCTGTGCGTCTGTCACTTTCAAGAGTTGCTCGGCGAACCCCAGGTGAAGATCTCGAAGCATCTGGCCTATCTGCGGAAGCGCGGTATGGTCGAAGCGGTCCGCGAAGGTAACTGGATGATCTATCGTTTGCCCAAGAAGCCCTCGCCGGAGTTGGTGAGGAACTTGGGCTGTCTGCAGGACTGCGTGCGGGGTGACCGGGCTTTCAAACAGGATCTGGCCAAACTTAAACGACTCGCCAAATCCTTCGCGGCAAACAGCCCGTGCGGGTGCGATTAGACGAAGGGATTTAACATGAAGAAAACACGGATCGGCATCAATGGCTTCGGCCGCATCGGGCGGCTCTCGCTGCGCGCCGCATGGGCGTGGCCAGAGTTTGAGTGGACGGTGATCAACGACCCCCGAGGCGGAGCCGAATGCGCGGCGCATTTGCTCAACTTTGACTCGGTGCAGGGTCGGTGGACCGAGGAGGCTACGGCGGACGGTTCGGGAGCGATCCAGATTGGAGATCGGCGGATTGCTTTCACCGAGCACCCCCAACCAAGCCAGGTGGATTGGGCGGCGCATGGCGTCGACATGGTTTTGGATTGCAGCGGAAAATTTCTCACCTCCGAGCAACTCGCGCCCCATTTTTCCCGAGGGGCGAAGAAGGTCATTGTCGCAGCTCCGGTGAAAGGAGGGGAAGCGTTGAACATCGTGATGGGTGTTAACGATCACCTCTACGACGCCGCCAAGCACCGGTTACTGACCAACGCCTCCTGCACGACCAACTGCCTCGCGCCGATCGTCAAGGTGATCCACGAAGGCCTCGGCATCGAACACGGCGCCATCACCACCGTGCACGATGCGACCAATACGCAGACGATTATTGATGCGCCGCACAAGGACCTGCGCCGGGCCCGTGCCGCCGGATTGTCGCTAATCCCGACCACGACAGGCAGCGCGACGGCCATCGGGCTGATCTACCCGGAGTTGCAGGGCAAGCTCGACGGCCATGCGATTCGCGTGCCGTTGCTGACTGGTTCGCTGACCGACTGTGTGTTCCAAGTGAAGCGCGACACCACCGCTGAGGAAGTGAACGCCCTCCTCAAGGCGGCGAGTGAATCCGCGCCACTCCAAGGAATCTTGAACTACGAAACGCGTCCGCTGGTTTCCATCGATTTCAAGGGCAACCCGGCGTCCGCAAGCATCGATGCCCTCTCGACGATGGTGGTGAACCGGCGCCTCGTGAAAATCTATGCGTGGTATGACAACGAGTGGGGCTATGCCAACCGCATGGTCGAGTTGACCCGCAAGGTCGCGGCGGGTCTGTGAAGGCGAAATCTATGGCCACAAAAAGCACAAGAAACTCAAAATAGACGCCTCGTGTGAATGGCTTTCATTTGTGCGCTCGATGCCTTCTGTGGCTAAACTTCTAACCCGTGAATATCCGCAACTACATCGTCGTGACCGCAGCCTACTGGGGGTTCACGCTGACGGACGGCGCGCTGCGGATGTTGGTGCTGCTGCATTTCTTCAATCTCGGTTACTCGCCGGTGACGCTGGCGTTCCTGTTTCTTCTCTACGAATTCTTTGGCATCATCACCAATCTGCTCGGCGGATGGATTGCTTCGCGCCTAGGCCTGCGGGTGACGTTGGTGGCGGGTCTGGCGCTCCAAGTTGCGGCCCTCGCGATGTTGGCGCAGCTGAATCTCGCTTGGTCGGAAGCGGCCTCGGTGGTCTGGGTGATGGCGACGCAGGCGCTGGCGGGCATCGCGAAAGACCTCACGAAGATGAGCTCGAAGAGCGCCATCAAGGTGTTGGTGCCGACCGAGGCTAAGGGCACACTCTTCAAATGGGTGGCGCTGCTGACCGGATCAAAAAATGCCCTCAAGGGCGCGGGATTTTTCCTCGGAGGCTTTTTGCTGACAGTGGCCGGATTCACCGGGGCGCTCGGGATCATGGCGAGCGGGCTGGCGGTGGTGTGGCTCGGGGCGTGGCTCTCGTTGCCGCGGCAAATGGGCAAGGCGAAGTCCAAGGCGGGCTGGCGCGAACTGTTTTCCAAGAGTCGCGAAATCAATATCCTGTGCCTCGCCCGATTCTTTTTGTTCGGCGCGCGCGACATCTGGTTTGTGGTCGGCGTGCCGGTGTTTTTGCGCGGGGTCCTCGGCTGGAGTTTTGCCGAGGTCGGGGCGTTCATGGCGTTCTGGGTGATCGGCTACGGGATCATCCAAGGCGCGGCGCCGGTCCTGCTGCGCGGGCGAACTCCCGCAGGAGGGACCGCTGTCGTCATGGCCTTTGCGCTGGCCGGAGTCGCGGCGACCATCCCGGGGGGACTCGCCGCTGGCCTCCCGGCGGGAGTCGTGATCGTGGGTGGACTTGCCGTGTTCGGGGCCATCTTTGCGCTCAACTCGGCGGTGCACTCCTACCTGATTCTCGACTACACCGACGGCGATAACGTCGCGCTCAACGTCGGCTTCTACTACATGGCCAACGCTGGTGGTCGTCTGGTCGGCTGTTTGCTCTCAGGCGTGCTCTACCAATTTGCCGGCCTGCCCGGTTGCCTCTGGGGTGCCTTTGCTTTCGCACTGGCGGCGGCGCTGGTCGCACTGGCATTGCCGAAGAGCACGGCGGCTCCGTAAACTAAAATGGTGGACACTATTGGACTCGAACCAACGACCCCCTGCGTGTGAAGCAGGTGCTCTAACCAACTGAGCTAAGCGTCCGACTTGGAGGGTGGGTTAAGCCACAACCGGGAGGAAAAATCCACTAAAAATTTCCACCAGTGGAGGGAGTGGAACTGCGAGGATGCTGTTGAGGGGCGAACGGCGACCTGAAGAATCGGAGTATTGGCCCCCAAAAATGCAAAGTATCCGAGCACGGAGACTGCTTTCAATGCGCCGAGAGGCGCGCGAATGATCAGTTTGGGGCGGAAAGGATTTTTGGTGTTTTTTTTGGCAATTGGTTTGGAGTGATAGGTTTGGATTTGCCGGAAGTGACGCGGCGGGTGGTAATGCGCGCACTTATGAGTGGATCGAACATCAAGACGGTAGAATTTTTCACGGCGGAATCGCCTTTGGCGCGCCCGATTGCGGATGCGACGCATCAGATCCCGGCGATTAAGTTTGTGGTGACGCGGCTGACCTTGGTCGACCGGACGGTGGGCGAGGGGTATTTGTTGGCGTTTCATTTTAACCCGCAGGCGATTCGCGGGGCTTTGGCCGATGTGCGGAGCGTGGCGATCGGGCGCGGCGTCACGGACACGCGCGGATTTGACGAGGCGTGCGACCGGGAGTTCGAGTATTTTGGCGCGGTGGGCCTGCTGAGGTGGGCGCGGGGGTTGGTGAACATCGCGATGTGGGATGCGAAAGGGAAGCGGGCGGGAAAATCAGTGAGGGCGATGATCGGCTCGGTCGTCGACAGCGTGCCGGTGTATGGCAGCGGTGGTTGGCTTTCGTATTCGAACGACGAGTTGCGCGAGGAAGTGACGGGCTACGTGCGCCGCGGCTTCACCGCGGTGAAGCTGAAAGTCGGCGCGCGGGAGGGGATTAATCGCGACATGGAACGGATCGCCCTCGTGCGCGAGGCGGTGGGGTCGGAGGTGCGGATCATGATCGATGCCAATCAGGGGCTCGACTTGGCAGGAGCGGTGGCGCTGGCCAACCGAGCCAAGGCGTTTGGCATCCACTGGTTTGAAGAGCCGCTCGCGCACACCGATTTCGACGGCTACGAGAAATTGAAAGCGCAGGCAGGCATCGATCTGGCGATGGGCGAGCGCGAGTTCGATCTTGTGCCCTTGCGGGAGTTGGCGCGCCGTCGCGCGATTGATCTTTGGCAGCCAGACATCCTGCGGTTGGGAGGAGTCGAGGGATGGTTGGACTCGGCGTCACTCGCCCGCGAGCACGGGTTGCCGGTGCTGCCGCACTTTTACAAGGAATACGATGCGCCTCTGTGTTGCACGATTCCAGATGCGTATGGGGTGGAGTCCTTCGATTGGGTGGACGCGATCATCGATCGGCCGTTACGCATCGAGGGCGGCCGGGCGTATCCGGCGGACGAGCCGGGTTGGGGCTTTACCTTCAAGGACGCGGCACTGAGATCAATCGCGATTGATTGATCGGATGTGGAAGCGAGGTGGGTGGGGCGCTCCGTCGCCTAGCAGTGCGGTGGCTGTTTGTAATGCGGCCGTGGGAGGACGTCCGGGCCGGACGTCCCTACCTTGGGACTGCCCCTTGACTGGAGGTAAACGCACACAGGGCGGTTGAGGATCCAGCCTTCGCATGAAGCTTCGGCGGACATGTAACCGGCCTCTCCCTCTAGTTGACCGCGCCCGACCCACCAGTTGCGAGAGGCGGCCTTGCGGCTTTGGACTCATCTTGGGGCCGACGGGTCGGCCTTGAGGCGCTCGTAATGACCGGAGAAGGTGGAGCCTCGAAACGGGGCCCCTTCGGACCCGTGCTTTCACCATCAACTGTGTTTTACCATGAGCGATCAACTCAACCTCGACGAATTGCGCACCGATTACGAACGGGACGGCTACGTCATCATCCGCGGACTGTTCACGACAGAGGAATTCTCCGAACTGGACCAGAATCTCAATCGCTACGTGGCGGAAGTGGTGCCGAATCTCTCGAAGGATCAGGCGTTTTTCGACGACTACTCGAAACCTGAGACGCTGCGCAAGATGCAGTCGCTCAACCGGCATGATGCGTGGTTCGAGAATTTCATGCAGAACGGTAAACACGTCGCCGTGCAGGAGCATCTGATGCGCGACAAGTGTGATCCGCAGGGGTTGGAATGGTTTAACAAACTGCCCTACGACACCAGCGCGACCCCCGCGCATCAGGATGGATTTTACTGGTGCCGGAAGCCGAACATCGCCAGCGGGATTTGGATCGCCATCGACAAAGTCGATATCGCCAACGGCTGCCTGTGGTATGCACGCGGCTCGCACAAGGGCGGCATCAGCCCTCACGGCGCGAGCGGGGTGCTCGGTTTTAGTCAAGGGCTCCTAAATTTTGATCCAACGAAGGTCGATGCGGTGCCGATCGAGCTGGAGCCCGGCGACGCCGTGGCGCACTCGAGCGGCACGATTCACTGGAGCGGAGTGAACACGACCAACCGGACGCGTCGGGCGGTCGCGACCTTTTGCTATGGGGCCTCCACCGTGCGCGACGAAGTGGCCTACGCGCGCTACAAGACGAGCCTCGCCGAGCAGTTGGCGAAGCGCGGCATCGAGTCGACGGTGAAGTAGGTGTTCCCGAATGATGCCAATGTTCCGCATGGGTTGAACTTTGTCATCGCGAGGTGCGTGAAGCGCGCCGTGGCGATCCACGAAATGGCAATGTGAGCGTCAATTGTCCGTGGATTGCTTCGTCGCTGGGTTTCTCGCAATGACAGGCTGAATAGGTTCAGGAGGGGGCGTGCAGGTCCGATGCCCGCCCTACAAGTCACTCTTTCGCCATCTCGGCGGTGAGCAGTTTGCCGCCCGGGCGCAGGGTGCCGGTGGCGAAGAACTGCTCGGCGGCCTGCGTGATTTGGCGGACGACCGCGACCCTCGGCCACGCGTAGGATGGTGGCGGCGGATAAAGGTGCACGGATTCGCTCGAATGCAAAAGCGCGATGACCTCGGCTTGGGTCGGCACTTCGATGCCGTGTTGCAGGAGCGCGGTGATGACCATGGCGATGGGGACGGGCGATAGCACGAGAATCCCCGTGCGCGCCTTGATTGGAGCCGCTACACGGCGCATCGAGTTGAGCAGCGACGTGAGGTCGAGCTCCGTGGCGATGAGCTGACCTTGGATGGACGACCGCGTCCACTCGGCGCACGCTTGGCGAAACGCGACCTGGGCGCTGCGCATGCCGGCGGCGGTGGATTTCACGTGCACCAATTTCAGTTGTTCGCAGCCGCCCCGCAGCAAGCGAAACGTCGCGTGGCGCACGGCGCCAGCTTGGTCGGCGTTGACGAAAGGCAGGTCCAAGCCCGGGGCGACTTCCCCCAACACGAGCACGGGTTTGGCGGTGGCGGCGAACAAGCGTTGGTAGGCGGCCGGCAGCGACCCGAGCAGAAGAAGCTCGGTGGCGCCGGACGACTGGCGGGCGATCTCGCGCAGGCGCGCCGGTGTGCAGATTTCCGATTTCAGCTCGATCCCCCTCAAGTGCAGCCGTTCGTGCAACAGGTCAAAGGTCGGATGGTGACTGTGCAGGTGATAACGGTAGGTGCCGTCGATCAGCCAACGCACTCGGCGGGGTCCATCGGAGCGCGAGGCTCGGGGCTTGGCGGATTGCGGCTTGAGCTGGGCTCCCCGTGGAAGCAGGGTGAGGAGGCCCTCGCGTTGCAGAGTTTGCAGGGCGGTATGCAGGGTGCGACGGCTGACCCCGAGCTGACTGCTCCACAGTCGCATGCCCAGGAGCGGCTCCGCGAGTCGGCCATAGCCGATGGCGTGGCGCAGATACTCGGCGAGCTGCTGGGGTTTCGAGTGCAACTGCATCGGACTGTCGTTGGCAGACGAAGCGACGGGCGGGCTCGGGCACGACAGGCTCGCCGAGGGGATGGGGTGTGATTTTCCGGCGCAGCTCATAAGCGGGTTGTGATGCTTTGCCGCACGGCTTGGAGCCGCGGCGCCCCCGCTGCGGTCGGTTTAGGAAAACGCCGCGAGGGCGCCACGTCCCCATGCAGGGGGTCAATAGGGGGCGAGTGGCAAAGATTCATCACAGTCTCTGGGCCAAAATCATCAGGTCAGGCCCGAATGGGTGCAAGGGTGAGTTGACGCCGCCACCGTGTCGCTGGGTGAGCCATGTTTCGAAGCGGATTGTCCCAGCCCAATTCAGCGCAAATCTCTTTTGCGAGGGAGCGATCCCTCGTGTAGGATGGCGCATCGTATGCACAGGGGATGACCACATGGACTCTAATCAACTCACTCAAATGTCACGCCAGGCGATTACGGAAGCGCAGGCGTTGGCGCGTCGACGTTCGAACAACGAGGTCGAGACGTGGCACTTATTCGCCGCCTTGCTCGCGCAGGAAAACGGGATTGTGCCCGGGATCATCGACAAGCTCAACATCACAACCAGCGCGGTGCAGCTGGCGGTCGAGCGCGAACTCGATCGACTGCCCAAGGTGACTGGCAGCGTGGACACATCGAAGATCTACGTGACCCAAGCCGTCAACGAAGTCCTTACGAAGGCGGAGGACGAAGCGAAGGGGCTCAAGGACGATTTTGTCTCGGTGGAGCATCTGTTTCTCGGTTTGTTGGAAGTCGCCCAGCCCGACGCGCTCAAGAAGTTTTTCCACAGTTTCGGGATTGATCGTCGACTGGTGTTGAAAGCGCTGAAGGAGATCCGTGGGGCGCAACGCGTGACGACCGACAACCCCGAGGCGACCTACCAGTCATTGGAAAAATACGGGCTCGATCTGGTGGCGCTTGCGCGGAAGGGGAAGATGGACCCGGTGATCGGCCGCGACGAAGAGATTCGGCGCACGATCCGTATTCTGCTTCGCAAGACCAAGAACAACCCTGTGCTGATCGGTGAGCCCGGCGTGGGCAAGACCGCGATCGTCGAAGGTCTCGCGCAGCGCATTCTGCGCGGCGACGTGCCGGAGAGCATGAAGGACAAGACGATTTTTTCCCTCGATATGGGCGCCCTTGTCGCGGGCGCGAAATATCGCGGCGAGTTTGAGGAGCGGCTCAAGGCCGTGCTCGCCGAGGTGAAGCAAGCCGATGGTCGGATCATTCTCTTCATTGATGAACTCCACACGATTGTGGGCGCGGGAAAGATCGATGGCGCCATGGACGCGGGCAACCTGCTCAAACCAATGCTCGCCCGCGGTGAGTTGCACTGTATCGGCGCGACGACGCTCGACGAATACCGCAAGCACATCGAGAAGGACGCCGCGCTCGAACGTCGGTTCCAGCCCGTGCGCGTGGATCAACCGACCGTCGAGGATGCGATTTCGATTCTGCGCGGCCTCCGGGAGCGTTTTGAGCTGCACCACGGCGTCCGCATTCAGGACAACGCGCTGGTGAGCGCCGCCGTGCTTTCAGATCGCTACATCAGCGACCGCTTCCTGCCGGATAAGGCGATCGATTTGGTGGACGAAGCGTGCGCGATGATCCGCATGGAAATGGACTCGATGCCCCAAGAGCTCGACGAGCTGACGCGCAAAGTGCTGCGTCTGGAGATTGAGGAGACCGCGCTGGCGAAAGAGAAGGACTCGGCGAGTAAGCAACGCCTGTTGCACCTGCGCAAGGAGCTGGCCGACGCGAAGGAACAGGCCGACACGATCAAGCGGCACTGGGAGAAGGAAAAGGCGGCGATCAACAAGGTGCGCCACCAACGTGAGGAGCTGGAGTCCGCGCGTCTGGAAATGGAGAAGGCCGAGCGAGCTTACGATTTGAATAAGGTAGCCGAGCTTCGCCACGGAAAGATCCCGCTCCTGGAAGCCGAATTGAAAAAATTGGAGCACAAACGCGACGGAGGCGTTGCGTCCCCCAAAAATACTGACTCGGCGGGAGGGGCGTCGCCGTCGCTGTTTAAGGAGGAAGTCTCCGAGGAGGAGATCGCGGAGATCGTGTCCAAGTGGAGTGGCGTGCCGGTGACGCGTTTGGTCGAAGGCGAGAAGGAGAAGCTGCTGCGCCTCGAGGAGGTGCTGCATCGGCGCGTGATCGGACAGGACGAGGCGGTGACGTTGGTCACCGAATCGATCCTGCGCGCCCGCAGCGGAATCAAAGATCCGCGGCGCCCGGTGGGCAGTTTTCTGTTTCTTGGGCCCACGGGTGTCGGCAAGACCGAGCTGGCGAAGGCGCTGGCCGAGACGTTGTTCGACACCGAGGCGGCGATGGTGCGAATCGACATGTCGGAATACATGGAAAAGCACAGCGTCTCGCGGTTGATCGGCGCGCCTCCAGGCTACGTCGGCTACGACGAGGGCGGGCAGTTGTCCGAGGCCGTGCGGCGCAAGCCCTATGCCGTGGTGTTGTTCGACGAGATTGAGAAGGCGCATCCGGACGTGTTTAACGTGCTCCTGCAGGTGCTCGACGATGGCCGGATCACCGACAATCAAGGCCGCACGGTCGATTTTAAGAACACGATCATCATCATGACCTCCAACCTCGGCTCTCGTTTTCTCCTCGAAGGGGTGACGGGCGACGTGATCTCCGAAAATGTGCGCGAGAGCGTGATGGCCGAGCTGCGCAAGGCATTCCGGCCGGAGTTTCTCAACCGCATTGACGAGTCGATTCTCTTCAAGCCGCTGACGCTGGACGAGATCACGGTGATCGTGGACCTGCTGTTGGTCGACCTGAACAAGCGGTTGGCGGACCGCCGGGTGACGGTGACCCTCGATCCCAAGGCGCGCGAATGGGCTGCGTTGAAAGGCTACGATCCGGTCTTCGGGGCGCGCCCGCTCAAGCGATTCCTCCAACGTCAAGTCGAGACCAAGCTCGCCCGCGCCCTGATCAGCGGCGCGATCAGCGAAGGCCAGACCGTGACCTTCTCGGTCAAAGACGACGATCTGGTGATGGGGTGAGGGGGACGAAGGCTACGAGGGCCAAACAAGCGAACGCGGCGAGGGCGCCGCGGTCTTCCGCACGCGCCCCAGGGTTTCATCTTCCAATTGACCCAAGTTTGAGCTGCGGCGTTTGTCCGCCGTCGCCTTGCGCAAAGGTGGGCCCTCGCGTCGCGGCCAACGAAAATTGGGCGATTTTGTTAAGATTCTTGTAAGCGGAGGGTCCGCGGCGGTTAGGTGGGGTTGTGCATGCAGATAACAGTTCTGGGCTCGGCGGAGATGAAGTCCGCCGTCGCCACATTATCCTCAAAGCCCTGTTGGTCGGGATCATCGCGGGGTTGCTCGCGACGGCGTTTCGGCTGGCGTTGGAGGGGGTCGAGCACTGGAGGTCGATCGCGGCGACGGGTTTTTCGGGATGGCTCAGTCTGCCTTTGGCCCTCGCGATCGGGGCTCTGGGCGGCGGATTGAGCGTGTGGCTGGTGCGCCGCTTTGCACCGCACGCGACCGGCAGCGGGATTCCGAATCTGCAATCGATCTGCGCAACGAGGCGGAGCCGGAGTGGAAACGCCTGTTGCCCGTCAAGTTTTTGGCCGGCGTGGCGGGAATCGGGGGCGGGTTGGCTCTGGGCAGGGAAGGACCAACGGTGCAGATGGGCAGCGCGACCGGATTCATGGTTTCGGAGTGGTTCAAGGTGAAGGCCGGCGAAGGTGAGCGCCGGGCGTTGATCAGTGCGGGCGCGGGGGCGGGCTTGTCGGCGGCGTTCAATGCGCCGCTGTCCGGTTTAATTTTCGTGCTCGAGGAACTGCACGGCAGCTTCACGCCCGTCATGTTCGTGGCGGCGTTCTTGGCGTCCGTGTCGGCCGATGTGGTGTCGCGCCTGTTGGTGGGCTCTTCGCCGATTTTTTATCTGCTCGGGATCGCCGCGCCCGGCGTCGCCTCGCTGCCTTGGGCTGCTCTTTTGGGCGTGGCGATGGGTGGGCTCGGGGTGGTGTTTAACCGCGGACTCCTCACGACGATCGGCCTGCGCGAGCGTTTGCTGAAATGGCCGGGGTTTGCCGTCGGAGCCGTGGCGGGCTTGTTTGTCGGTTTTGTGGGCTGGACGGTGCCGGGGCTCGCGGGCTCAGGTGGCCAACTGGTGCAACTGGCGCTGTCGGGCTCGATCGCGGTGGGGTTGCTACCCCTGTTCTTGATTGCCCGTTTTTCGCTTACAATGGTGAGTTACAGCTCGGGCGCGGCCGGGGGAATCTTTGCGCCTCTGCTCGTGATCGGCGCGCTGGGAGGACTGTGGTTCGGCACGGGAGTGCACCACGTGATGGGAGGCATGGCGATGGATCCTCAGGTATTCTGCGTGCTCGGCATGGGAGCGTTGTTCACCGCGATCGTGCGGGCTCCGCTCACCGGGATCATTCTGATGCTCGAAATGACGGCGACCTACGATTTCATGCTCCCCCTGTTAGTTAGTTGCCTGTGCGCCTACGGAGTCGCCGAAGCGCTCGGCAACACGCCGATCTACGAGGCCCTCCGCCAGCGGAGCATGTCGTCGATCAAAAAAGCGCAGGAACAAAAGACGGAAAAGAAGGCGGCGAAAAAAGCGACCGTTGAGCCGAACTAAAGCGGCGAAGCGGGTGTAGCGGGGAGCTGGGCTCGGGTCGTCCGTGGGGATCAGGCGTTTGATTGGACTGCCAGATTTTCGAGTTGGCCAAGATTCAAGAGCCGACGATTTCCGCTGGTTTCTCGCTGATCACGTAGTCGAGGCCCCTTCATCCTCGATCCAAATCCTGCCCGCCGTCACGCTTCAGCATTCCGGCCGCCCCTCTGCTCAAGATCAGACTTTGGAGTTTGCCCCCTTTTCCGACCGATCAATGCGTCTCAACTGCAAATTACAGAGCCTGACCATTTTGATCGGCCTCTCTCTATAAACAACCGGGGGAACTTGACTCGAAAAACGGCTTAAAAACAGTGGGTTGCTATTGACAACTTCGATTTAATGGTTGCTATTAGCATCTAATAATCAAATTGCAACCATGACTACCTCCTCCTTCCTCACCACCCTCCGCCAGCACAGCTCCCTGCCGCTGGTGTTCCGCGGCCCAGCCGGCACCCTGCCGTCCGATTATCACCTGACCGAAGTGAAACGCGTCCGCTATGAAACCATGGATTGCGGCGGCGCGCAGCACGACTGGTCCGAGAACCAGTTCGAGCTCTGGGCGTCGTCGCAGACCGACCGCACACCCGATCGCGGGCCCATGGTTGCTTCCAAGTTTCTTCGCATTATTGAACAGGTCGAGGCCACGCTGCCACTCGAGGGCGAAGCCCTCGCCCGCATTCATGCGAGCTGCGGCGATCAACCCGCCGCGCTGCATGACATCGCATCGATCAACGTCAATTCCGGCACCCTCACCGTGGAACTGACCTCCGACCGCACCCGTTGCAAAGCCGCCGAACGGCAGGTCGCGTCCCCAGCCGGTGGATGTTGCCAGTCCGTTGCCGATGAGAAGACAACCCAGGCAGGTTGCGGCTGCGCCGCCACCCCGACCCGCGAGGCAGTCTGCTGCCTCTGAATCGACTGCTGACTGCGGGTTGGCTTTGCCGACCGCAGTGATTCTTCCCAACCTGCCTGATTATGTCCACCGTCAGCTCGGCCGCGCTTAATACCGACACCCTACTCCGGGACGTGGTTCGTTTGTTCAACCAAGTCCAGCGCGCCCAGACCGCATGCTGCAACTCCGCCACCGCCCAAGGTTGTCAAGCGCTCCTGGTGCTGGCCAAAAATGCGGGACTCACGGTGCAGGAGTTTGCCGAGCACATGGGACTGGAGAAAACCTGGGCAAGCCGGCTGCTAGTGCGCATGGAAAAGGATGGCCTCATCCATCGAACCGCTAACCCTGCCGATGCCCGCAGTCTCCACCCTGGCCTGACGCGCAAAGGCCAGGTCGAACAACGTAAGTTGGCGGGCAGACTCGAGGATCACGCGGTCAACTTGCTCAACTGCGTGCCGGCCACCGAACGGGCCAATGTCACCCGCGCCCTAGTTCACCTCCGCAACGCCTTGGCCGAATGTGCCGACAATTGCACCCCCGACGACGGACAATGCTGAGCCGTCACGAGGCAGTCAGAAGGCGATTTTGAGAGAAATTGTCAGGGGCAAAGTGCAAAAATCGCGGGTGATCATGCTCTTGAAACGAAGCGGTTTGAGGTGGGCCGGGCGCTCCGTCGCGCAGCGGTTTGGGCAGGCTGACCTGCCGCCAACCGCGCGCGGAGCGCCCGGTCCACCCTGTTAGTCACCCTAGTGGCAGCAGGTGCAGAGGCAGGACACTTGCACTCACTGATTGGTGGCGCAAATCCTCACAGTAATTCAGTAAAAATCTCGTTCGCAGCCAACACGTTATCAACCACTTTGCGGGTTCAACGGCATGGCTACGGCTGAGTCCGGCCATCGCCCGGAGGTAAGCACCCGGGGGGATGAGTCTGACCATGTAATGTGCGCCCGGTCTTGGTATGATCCGGGTTGATCGGTAACAGCTTGTCTCGGTTGATGGGTTACGCTTGTAGGCGATACTCTGGAACGAAGTAACCCCGAGGGAAGGGATCACGCGTTCCGTCAGTCTCGCGGCCAGCGGTCGCTTCATGCTCACGGAGTTGGGTGCGAATTTTTGCGTCAGCCATCGACCGAAGGCGGTTATGGACCCAACCTTTGCGTGAAGCTATGGCGGACAGGTAACCGGCTCTACCGATGCCGGGTTCTCCTTGAAGGCGGGGTTCCTCTCTTCCCCGCCAAGGGCTACGGAGGACAAGCCGCCCGCCGCCCTCCAGCTGTCGCTGTAAAATAGCCCACGCGGGAATGGCCGCAGAGAGTCACAAAGGGCTGTCCGGTCTTTCAACCGTGCATTGCGCCTATCGGGGCGCGGGTGAGTGGTGCGGGCAGACAATCTCTCTTGGGTCTTCTTGCGGTCATCCAGAATCAGGCGGCGTCGCGGAGGATTTGGGCGACTTTTTCGGGGGTGAGGTCGGCGTGTTCGCCGAGCTGGGTGATGCCCCGGGCGGTGAAGCGGCGGGCGACTTCGTCGGCGGTGTCGGCGGAGGCATTGTAGTCTGAGAGGCGGGTCTTGATGCCGATGGACTCATAGAAGGCGCGGGTTTTGGCGATGACGGCGTCGATGCGCTCGTCTTCGGTGCCGTTGCGCAGGTCCCAGACGCGGTCGGCGTATTGCAGCAACTTGGCGCGCTTGGTCTCGCGTTGCACGTTGAGGAGGCTGGGGAGGACGATGGCGAGGGTGCGGGCGTGGTCGATCCCGTGGAGGGCGGTGAGCTCGTGGCCGATCATGTGCGTGGCCCAATCTTGTGGGACGCCGACGCCGATCCAACCGTTGAGGGCGCAGGTGGCGGCCCACACGAGATTCGAGCGGGCATCGTAGTCGGTGGGCTGAGCGAGGGTTTTCGGGCCAACTTCGATCAACGTGCGGAGAACTCCTTCGGCGAATCGGTCCTGAATCGCGGCCTCGGCCGGATAAGTGAGGTATTGCTCGATGACGTGTGCGAAGGCATCGCCGATGCCGTTGGCGATCTGCCGCGGAGGAAGCGAGAAAGTGGTCTCGGGATCAAGGATCGAGAAACGCGGATAAATGTCGGGGCTCATGAATGCCAATTTCTCCTTGGTGGCGCGGCGGGAGATGACGGCGGCTCCGTTGGACTCAGAACCGGTGGCGGGCAAAGTGAGGACGGCCCCGATCGGCAAGGCGTGGGGGAGCTTGCTGAGATGTTTGGACGGGATGTCCCACGCGTCGCCCGGGTAGTTGATGGCGGCGGCGACGAGTTTGGCGCCGTCGAGCACCGAGCCTCCGCCGACGGGGAGAATCCACGTCACCTTGGCCTCGCGGCCGATCTCGATGGCTTTCATCAGCGTGTCGAAGTCGGGGTTGGCTTCGACGCCGAAGAACTCGACCACGTGGCGCGAGCCGAGGGCTTGCACGACCTGATCGTAAACGCCGTTCTGCTTGATGCTGCCGCCACCAGCCAGCAGGAGCACCCGGGCATCAGCGGGAAGTTCTTGGTTTAGGGAAGCGATCTGGCCACGGCCAAAGAGGATGCGGGTGGGGTTGTGAAAGGTGAAATTGTCCATGGCGGTCAGCGTGACACAGCAGGGGGAGGGTGGCAAACGGGCCCGGCGGAAATTCAGGCGGGCGGATGTTTCGCTTTGCGTCGACCCGCGATGAGTGAGTTTCTCCCCGGATGCCGATTGAGCCCATTCGTTACTACGACCGCTACAAGAAGTCCGTGGAAACGGAGCAGATTTTTGGGGAGAGCTGGCTGCGGTTTGCCTATGAGACGGCGATGGGTCGGGCGGGAGTGGGGCTGCTGGCGAAGCGCCGCCTCTTTTCCGCGTGGTATGGCTGGCAGATGAACAAGCGGGTGAGTGCGCTGAAAGTGCTGCCGTTCATCGTCAAGTTCGACCTCGACGTCGATGAGTTCGCCAAGTCACCCTTTGATTTTCGGACGTTTAACGAGTTCTTTTTTCGCGCGTTGAAACCGGAGTGCCGACCGATCGCCGAAGGGGCGAAGATCGCGGCGATGCCGGCGGACGGTCGCCACTTGGTCTTTCCCGATGTGGACGCGGCGGCGGGGTTTTATGTGAAGGGCGCAAAGTTCACGCTGAGCGATCTACTCGGCTCGGAGGAACTCGGGAAAAAGTTCGCGAGCGGCTCCATGCTGATCTCGCGGCTGTGTCCGGTGGACTACCATCGGTTTCACTTTCCCGTCAGCGGTCGGCCTACGATCCCGTCGTTGATCAAGGGTTGGCTCTACTCGGTTAGCCCGATCGCGTTGCGGAAAAACATCCGTTATCTCGTCGAGAATAAGCGCATGGTGACGCTGATCGACTCACCGGAATTCGGCTCGGTCGCGATGCTCGAGGTCGGAGCGACCAACGTCGGCACGATCAGTCAGACGTTTGTGGAGGATCGCGACGTGACGAAGGGCGATGAGAAAGGTCTCTTTAAATTCGGTGGATCCTGCGTGATCACGTTGTTTCAAAAGGGACGCATCCGCTTCGATGCCGACCTGATCGCCCAGAGCGCCGAGTGCGTGGAAACCTACGCCCGCATGGGTGACCGACTGGGAGAAGCCCTCTCCTGAACGCTTATGAAAATCGACCGCCGCAAGTTTCTGCACAGCACCTTGGTGGCGGGCGCCGCGCTTGCGACTGCTTCGACCCCGGGCCTCGCGGGTGGGTCCAAACTTGGGGGCACTGTCATGACGGATAAGTTTCCGTGGGCAGAGGCCACGATTGACCAATTGCAGACCGCGATGGCGTCGGGCGAGTTGACGTCGGTGGCGCTGACGGAAGCTTATCTCGCGCGGATCGAGGCGATCGACCGGGCAGGGCCGAAACTGAATGCGGTGATCGAGATCAACCCCGACGCTCGGGCGCTCGCGCAAGCGGCCGACGAGGAACGGGCGGCCGGCAAGGTGCGCGGGGCGATGCACGGCATCCCCGTGCTCGTGAAGGATAATCTGGATTCGGCGGACCGCTTGCACACGACGGCGGGTTCGCTCGCGCTGAAGGACGGGCGGCCGTTGCAAGATTCGCACGTGGTCAAACGGCTGCGCGAGGGTGGCGCGGTGTTGTTGGGCAAAACCAATTTGAGCGAGTGGGCGAACTTCCGATCGACGCACTCGATCAGCGGCTGGAGTGGCCGGGGCGGCCAAACGCGCAATCCCTATGTCCTCGATCGCAACACGTCCGGGTCGAGCTCGGGCACCGGCGCGGCGGTCTCAGCCAATCTGTGCGCAGTGGGGATCGGCACCGAGACGGACGGCTCGGTCGTATCGCCCTCGTCCGTCTGCGGGATTGTCGGCGTGAAGCCGACGGTCGGACTGGTCAGTCGGGCAGGGATTATTCCGATCTCGGCGAGTCAGGATACCGCGGGCCCGATGGCGCGCACGGTGCAGGATGCGGCGCATCTGCTCTCCGTGATGGCGGGCGCGGATGACCGCGATGCGGCAACCACGCAGGAACGACCAGCAAACCTTCCGACTGATTACGCAGCGGGCTTGGCGCCGGGCGCGCTGAAAGGGGCGCGGCTCGGGGTTGTGCGCGCAGGGTTTGAATTTCATCCGCGGCTCGATCCGATTTTGGCGGAGGCGATCGAAGGTTTGCGCCAAGCTGGGGCGACCGTGGTCGATCCCGTCGCCATGCCCTCGACGAGCGAGCTGGGCGAAGCGGAGTTCACGGTGTTGCTCTACGAATTCAAAGCAGGGCTCAATGCCTACTTGGCGTCGCGCGGGCCGACGGCTCCGGTAAAGTCGCTCGAGGAGTTGATCACCTTTAATCTAGAGAATCGCTACACGGAGTTGCGCCACTTCGGTCAGGAATTGCTCGAACAGGCGCAGGCCAAAGGACCGTTGACGGAGGCGGACTATCTCGACGCGCGGGCGAAGTGCCGGCGACTCGCGCGCGCGGAGGGGATCGACGCGGCGCTCGCGGAGCATGAGCTCGATGCCTTGGTGATGATCACGAACGGGCCGGCGTGGTTGATCGATCCGGTGAACGGCGACAGCTATACGGGCGGTAGTTCCATTTGGGCGGCCGTGTCGGGTTATCCTTCGATCACGGTCCCCGCCGGGCAGGTGATGGGCCTGCCGGTCGGACTTTCCTTTACCGGGGCGGCGTGGAGTGAGGCCCGGTTGTTGGCGTTGGCGGCGGATTTTGAGGATCACGCCCGAGCGCGCCGGGTGCCGGAGTATCGCCTCACCATTCCCGCTTAGGTCGCGAACTCGACGCTTGCCCCCGACGCGGAGGAAACCACAGTTTCGCGGATATCCCTACCTGCCCGGGTGGTGGAATGGCAGACACGTCGGTCTTAGAAGCCGATGCCGTAAGGCGTGAAGGTTCGAGTCCTTTCCCGGGCACCAGCTTGCACTCCTGCAGAGCTATGTCTCGGCGAGCCGATGCTGCAATTGAGTTGTGGATCAGCGCTCTGCTGGGGGGGGGCAAATAAGAAACCCCGGCTTTTGGCCGGGTTGAAAAATTAAGCGAGTTAGCGGATGGCTCAGGCCGAACCAAATTTGCGGCGCACGGCAGCGATAGCCACCAAAGCGAGTCCGAGCATGGCGATGGTAGTGCGGTTGTCAGGAACGCTCCGCACGGAAAGCGAAGAGAGGTAGAACTGATCAGGGGTGGGGCCCCCTCAGGCAAAAGTAAAGACCGTGCCGGTGCAGCTTCCATTGATAGATCCTACGTTTTGAGGGAGAACAGAACTGACTCCGTTAAAGAGGAAAGTGGCGCTGATCCAGCTCGTGTAATTGTGGCCATCTGAACGCAGCCCAATCTGGGTGATTGTCACGGCTTGGTTAAACGTTCGGTTTACAGTGATATGCTCCGATAACGGAGCATCTTTTATGGGAGCAAGCTACGGCATCTCCATTTGGGTAAACTCAGTCTCGTAATCGAAGTCGAAATCTCGCCATCGCCAGGATTGCCAGGACGGCAATAAACCAAAGACTGGGTGCTCCGCCACCCCCGCCGCCTCCAGAACTTGGCGCCGGTGATGGCGTGGGAGTGGGTGTTGGTGTCGGGGTGGGGGCGGGGGCAGGCACAGACAAGGTCATGGTGGTGACAGCACCAGCTGCGGTGATCTTGCGGATAGCGGCATTGCCGGTATCTGCCACGTAGACGTTTCCGGCCGTATCGAGCGCGACAGCTAACGGTTGATTGAAGAATGCATTGCTCCCCGTGCCGTCCTTTAGACCCGCGATTCCAGATAGACCGGCCAGAGTGACCACGGTCCCATCCGGGGAAATCTTCCGAACCATGGAATTGCCGGTATCGGCAAGGTAGAGATTACCAGATGCATCTGCCGCCAGACCGCCGGGTCGGTTAAACAGGGCATCCGGACCGGTCCCGTCATTCGATCCGCTGACACCGGCTAGTCCGGCCAGCGTGGTGGTGACACCGTTCGGGGAAATTTTGCGCAAAGTATTGTTGGTTGTATCGGCAACATAGACATTTCCACTGCTGTCAATCACCGCCCCAGTGGGATAGTTGAATCGGGCGGCTGTGCCCGCACCGTCGATGGAACCGGAAACAGCGGCACCACCGGCCAGAGTGCTGACCGTGCCAGAGCTCGTGATCTTGCGGATGGTGTGGTTCATCGCATCGGCGACATAGAGACTGCCCGTTGCATCGCGCGTAATGCCGATGGGGGAGGAAAATGTTGCGGCTGAACCGGAGCCGTCCGCATTGCCTCGGAGAGTGATTGAACCAGCCAGAGTGGTCGTCGTGCCATCGGAAGCAATTCGGCGGATGGTTGCGTTGGAGGTGTCAGCAACACTGAGCGTGCCGTCGCTCGTGGAGATGATTCCACTTGGCTTGTTGAATCGAGCGGCGGTGCCGGAACCGTCAGCAGTGCCTGCGGTGCCACTGGAACCGGCGACAGTGGTGACGAGACCGGCGGCCGTCACCTTGTTCACGGTATTCAACGACTGGTCGGTGACGTAGAGATTGCCTGAGTTGTCCGTGGCAATCCCCGTGGGCTGGGGTAGATAAGCCGCCACCACGGTCAGAACCGCTGCATTGCTGGTCACGCTGCCCGCGCTGTTGGTGACCACGACGGTGTAACTGCCGGCATTCGACGTCGTGACGGAATTCAACGTGAGACTGGCGCTCGTAGCTCCGGAAATATTAACATTATCTTTTCTCCACTGATAGCTCAGAGGGACCGAACCTGCAGCAGCGACGCTCAAGGTGACATTGCCGCCGGTGGTAACAGTTTGAGGGGTAAGCGGGGTGGTAATCGTCGGCACGACGGCGGTGCCACCGGGAGTTGTCAGGCGGCCTTGGCGAGTTGAATCGAAGCGAAACATTGGCCAGCTGGAGGTCGAGGTCACAGCAGTGCCGTTGCCATTGATGGAGTACAATCTCCGATCGAATGATCCGACGTAGATCGTGCCATCGGTAGCGATCGCCGGAGATGAGTCGACGAAGTCTCCGGTCAGCAGGCTCCATTTCTTGGTGCCATCGGCATTGAGCGCATAAACGTTTTTGTCACTGGCTCCGAAAATAATTGAACCATCAGCGCGCACCGCCGCAGAGGAGAAAATTTCTGCGCCGACCTGGTAGCGCCACTTCAAGGATCCGTCGGTCCGATTGAGAGCGTAGAAGTATCCGTCAACAGAACCGAGATAGACGGTCCCGTCGGCGCCGATAACAGGCGAAGAATCAAATCCGAGACCGATGTTTGATTCCCAGATTTCGACTCCGGTGCCACCGTTCAGGGCGTATACTTTGCCGTTATCGGCCACAATATAAATGGTGCCATCCGCGCCGATGGCAGGAGAGGAAGTCACTGTGCCGCCGGCATTAAACTGCCACCGTAAAGTGCCGTCAGGACGCAACGCATACACGTTGGTATCCCAAGAGCCAAAATAGATTGTCCCGTCGGTGCCGATCGCAGGAGAGGAATCGATCCAGTCGGCCACAGGGTAGGTCCATTTCCCCACGCCCGCCGGGCTCACGGCATGAAGGGATCGGTCACCCGAGCCGAAATAAATCGTGCCATCAGCGGCGATCGCCGGGGAGGAGGAAATGAAACCCAACGCCGCATATTCCCATATTTTCGTGCCGTTGGCGGAGTTGAGTGCGTAAAGTTTTCCATCCCATGAACCGAAGTAGAGGGTGCCGTCTGCGGCGAGAGCGGGGGTGGAGTCGATCCAATCCCCTGCACCCAGAAACTGCCATTTCAGTGATCCGTCCGCTCTGATCGCATACATCCGGCTTTGGCTTGCGATGGCTCCTTCCGTGCCAACATAGACCGTCCCATCCGGACCGATCGCGGGAGAACCAAAGAAGGGACCATTAGTGAGAAAGGACCATTTTCTCGTGCCGTCCGCTTGAGCAAAGGTCTGAACAGCGGTGACACCGAAGAGGAGCAGGCAGGTTAGAAAATTTCTCATAAAAAGGCGTGGAATTTAGCAGAATTAATGAGTCAAAAGACGGTGAGGCGCAGTGCTTGCTGCTGAAAGGACCTACCTTCAACGACTGGTATTAGGAACGTAAAGTCGAAATGACGTCCCGGCAGGTCCCGTCGTTACAAGTTCAAGGTTACCGCCTAGATGGACGGCCAGTTGTCGGCTGATAGCCAAGCCGATACCGGCTCCCCCGGATTTCGCACTTAATCCCGGACTAAACAAGCGGCGGCGTGCTTCGTCCGGTAGGCCCTGACCATTGTCAGCAACCACGAATTCCATCCCTTTATCATCAATTAACTTCATCGTGAGACTGACTTTTCCGGTGTCGGCGGGAGAAGCCTCGCACGCATTCTGAGCCAAGTTGCTCAAGATAGCCGCCACCAGCCCCGCCTGATGATTGGTCAACGCACCCTCTCCGTGCGATTTTGATTCAAGCTGTACTTTTTGGGTGGCAGCAAATTGAGCCAACCGGTCGACCACCACTCCGAGCACCTCCTGTCCCGTCAGTTCGTATCGCACCCCGGACTGTTCTTCCTGCATGAGATTCACGACCTCATTGATCATGGCTTTTATGCGGCCGGCGGTGGCGGTGGCTTCGGTCCAAGCGCCACTAGTTGCCGAGGTGGGCAAATTTCGGTGTTCCTCGATATAGGATTCCAGTCCAGCAATCGGGTTTCTCAGACCATGCACCAAGTGTGCGGTGATGGCGCCCAGGGCGGATGTTTTGGCGGCTAGGCTCAATTCGTGATTGGCGCGAATAAGGTCCTGGGTGCGGGCTTCCAAGGCGGCATGAGTGCGGGAAAGTCGGGCGAGCATCCAACCCGCGCCAGCCACGACGGTGAGCGAAGCCAACAACCAGACGATACCAGCCTGTTGAATTAATCGGTGATCAAGTTTTTTGAATTCTCCCGCGAGTGGCTTGCCGTCGATGACGAAGTGAGCCGCTCCCTCAAGCGCCGTCTCCTCCATCCGGTGCAAGGGAACGGTAATTTCCAATAGCGGAATCGGAGCGCCTCGATTGCGATCAATTCCATACATCTTTTCCATCGAGGCGTTCGCCCCGAAACTGACGATGGACTTATGGGCGCGCAGCAAATCCCATTCGAGGCGGGTGGGCGGTGTGATTCGCACCAGCGCGATTGAATCGGGCAGGGGTTCGCCGGCGGAATCAAAGACCTGCACGTCGATCACGCCCTGCAGACGGGAAGTTTGCAAAGCGAGCATGGCTAGCTGTTCGTCCTCATGGTCTAGGCCGATGTCAGCGAGTCGCTCGCCTTCCAGCGCCCGTTGCATGATGGTTACCGCATAAAGTGAATTACCTTCGCGCTGGAGGATTTGTTCCTGCAGCCCGGAGCGCAGCCACCAGGTTATACCAGTTACCGCGATGCCCAACACAACGACGACAGCTGCCAAGAGCAGCCCGTAGATCAGCCCCGTGCGTTTGCTGGATTTCACAATTCCGGTAGCTTGATCCCGAGGTTTTCCCAGTTCCATCTCAGTCCGAGGTAAACGGTGTTGACGCGAAAGCTCGACCGATCGTCGTTGGAATCCGCCCACTCGCCTTCATAGGAGGCGACCAAGGCCAGATTGTCTTTGAGTTGACGGGCGACTTCCATGGTCAAGCGAAGTTCATCTTTGTGACGAAATTCGGGCGTGATGCCAATACCGACCTCCTGGACAAGAAAATCGTATTTCGACAAGCCAACCGAAAGCCTGAGCTCCCAGTTTTCGGGCATCCAGGCAAGACCGGCGGAAAGGATTTCGCGGTCATAGTCGAAGTAGCCCGATCCATTGTCCCGGCTTTGCTCCATAGTCAGGGCGAGGGCCGATCTCCATTGTTTTTTCTCGTCGTGAAAGTAGGTGAGTTGGGCGCTCAGTTGGGTCTGTTTGACCTTCAGACGAGTGCCATCAATCGGTCGGCCGCTGCTGGTATATTGTTCCCGGGTTTCATGCGCTCGCGAGCGTTTCTCCCCCATGAGACTGAATTCGGATCCGTGGCCCCAGCTCCGGCCGAGTCGAAGCATGCCTTCGCCTTCGTCGTATTTATCGAGGTCATTGGCATAATGGACTTTCTCGCCTGAGGCCCCAATTTCCAGCCAGCCATATTGCTGGATGTTCCAACGTGCGTTGGGTGACAGCTTGAAGCCGGTCGCCTGGAGTTGCGCCGTATCAAGGTCGATTTCTGTTACCGAAACATCAAACACCTGGTCGTAATGATAAAGCAGAGCGGTAAGGCCGAGGGCATAGTTCGTCTCAGGTTTCCAACGAAAATCAGAGGTGATAAAAGCCGCGGTTTCATGGTCGGACTCCGGCACGGAGAAAAACCTCAAATCTGTAATATCGAGAAAAACATAGCCTTCGAGCTGGGGACTGGGCTGCGTGATGAACATCGCTTCGAGCTGGCCGCGGAAAAATCCGCTGCCGGCGGGCTGCGTGGGACTCAAGAGAACGTTGTCCCGATAGCCACCAGCACCAGTCAACGAGGTCGTGACGCTCCAGTTGGAAATAATCAGATCCTCCTCTGGAGGGATAGGTGGGGTGGTGGGATCAGCTGCCCTCATCGGGTTGGCGAAAAGTAAAACGGCCAACAGGCATTGCTTCACATTGAATGAAGTGATGCTGGAGTAACGTTTTCGTGGCTGTGGATATTCGATGCAGGCATCGCCTTGTTGACAGCCCGGTGAACGTAGAATTTCCGCCAGGGTCGTGGCCGTCGGGGTAGATTTTGAAATGTGCGACTGAAGATTTGCTAGCATACGCCCGTTGCTGAATGACTTTGAGAGGTGGGGGACATTAAGCGCCAATAAAAAAGAGCAGACGCTCCATTAAAGGAGCGTCTGGGGTAGAAAACGTTGCTGAGGTTTGGGTAAACCAGATCAGCCGCCGGTTTTGCGCTGCGCATCGCGACGGGCCTTGATGGCATCACGAATTTGACGGGCGAGCTCACGTTGATCCTGTTGATGATTCTTCATGATGGCGCGCAGTTCAGCTTTGATCGTTTCTTGTTCTGCTGGGCTGGCTGCGCGGAAACGCTCGATGGTGGCCTTGCGTTGCTCGAGCAATGCCTTCGTGGAGGCGCGATGAGTTTCGATCATCTGTTTCAATGCCGGCCCGAGTTTATCGAGCGCAGGACGATCCACGGTGGGTGCGGTTTGAGCAGATGCAGTGAGCACACCAAGGCCGAGAGCCAAGACGCCGAGGATGGTTTTGAGAAGAGACATTTTCATAGACGGTAGGTTTGAGTTGTTGATGAAGTGTGGAAGTTAGCTGACACCTACGCCTAGCCGGAGCTGTGCCAATCGGTTAATGTTTCATAAAGATATGTTTAATAACCTATAACGAATTAAATCACCAAACGCGTTTGAGTCGAATTGGGAATAGCACCCAAATATTTGCCTGAACGTTGGGGGGGATAGCCCCAATCATTCTTTTTCGGTCGTCGGTTTCAGACGGTATCGAATATAATCACGGGAAACACCCAGAAGACGAGCGGCCGCCGAGGTGTTGCCGCCACTTTGGTGGAGAGCTTGCGCGATTAACTCGTCGATCGTCGCTTCCAGCGAGAAGCCGGTTTCTGGTATGACGAATTGAGGTTTTCCCTCCGCCCCGACCGCTGTGCCGTCTGCCTGACCACGGGTCAACGACGTGAAGTTGAACCATTGTTCATCATCACTGAAGACGAGCGCTCGCTCGATTTCATGGGCCAGCTCCCGCACATTGCCGGGCCACCGGCCGGCGAGTAATCGCTGTCGGCCTTCCGCTGGAATGGGTTTCACCTGAATGCCATATTGGGCGCCGATCTTGGCGGCTAATTTGTCGGCCAAGGCGATGATATCAGATCCGCGCTCTCGCAGGGGTGGGATATTGACCCGAAACAAATCCAGTCGCTGCAATAGATCTTCCCGGAACTGGCCGGCTGCGACCAGTTGACGAAGGTTGGCATTGGTGGCGGCGATGATGCGCACATTCACCGGCTTCGTCCGGTTGGAGCCCACGCGGCGAATCGCGTGATCCTCGATGGCCGTCAGGATTTTCGCTTGGAGGGAGGGTGAAAGGCTGGGCAGTTCATCAAGGAACAGGGTGCCTCCCTCCGCCGCTTCCATCAGTCCAATCCGGGTGGACGACGCATCGGTAAAAGCACCGCGTTCATGGCCAAACAATTCGGATTCAGCCAAGGCCTCGGGCAGAGCGGAGCAGTTGACTTCCAGCAACGGCCCGGCGGCCCGCGGTCCATGGTGATGTAGCCAGCGAGCAATGGCGGTCTTGCCGGTCCCCGTTTCGCCCTCGATCAGGACGGGCGGCAGATTTCCTTCCCGGCGCCGGTCAGCTTCCACGATTTTATGCAGGAGCGTTTCGACGGCCTTCAGGCTGGGACCAAAATACAAATCCGCTTCCTTGGGTCGCCCGGAGCTGGCACTGTCGCGGAATTGTTCGGCCCGTTGTTTTTGCTGGATCTTTCTGGCCCGTTCGATCCGGACCGGCAGCTCTTCCAGGTCAAAAGGTTTGACGAGGTAGTCCACCGCGCCGAGACGCATCGCTTCGACTGCCCCAGCCACCCCGCCGCCGGCGGTCATGACCAAAGTTACCATCGTGGCGGGGATTTTGTTTCCGATGAGCAGGTCGGTTCCCCGGCCATCGGGCAAATTCACATCAAGCAACGCGACATCGAGATCGAGTCCGGCCAAGGCGTTCTCCGCTTCCTGACGACAGGTCACGGCGGTCACTTCCGCGCCCAAGTCTTCAAGGCAGGCGGTGAAGCGTTTGCGTAACAGAACCTCATCCTCGACCACAAGAATGCGGAGACCCGCTAGTTTTTGTTTGGGCATGACGATTGACTACGCCGTATCCATTGGAGGTTCGCGGATACTGGTAAATCAAAATCGCCGCGGGCGTCTTCAAAGGGTGCCGCAACGGTGAATATTCCGGGGTGGCTGGACCGTGCTCATTGGAGTTTGGGTGAAGCGTCGCTTGACGTCGTTGAACCTGATCGGCGTGACGGTGGAGCTTCGCTTGGCGCGGCCAGCCTTACCGTGCGTATCAAGAAAAAAGGGCAAGAACCCTTGGGGTTGTTACCGGGCACCCTTTATGGAAATGGTAAAGCAAAGTTGATTGGGGGGCTTTCGGGTTGCTCTTGCGCGCTTCGATCCGACATTGGCCAGTCTTATGAACCCCTTGTCTCGCCCCCTGCGGCGCCTCGCTTACCTTTGCGCTGCTTTTACCATGACGCCACTTTTGGCAACCCCACCGGATGGACAGGCCGTGTTGCGTTCGCTCATCGTGGCTAACGATGCCTTGGTCCAAGACGCATTGGCCAACTCGATCGCAGATCGTGGCGCGCGCGGCCTTGGTGAGCAGATCATGATCGTCGCGGCGGCCTACACTAACGAGCACTCGAACTATCACCACGACGCACAACTCCCCGGCTTCATGGATGCATGCATTACGACTCTGTTCTCCATGCAGCGGGAAGATGGGCTTTTCGATATGGGCAACCTCGATTCTCCGCCAGACTCGGCGTTTGTGCTGAAGACATTGGCCCGCGGACAATTTTTCCTTTTGCGTCATGGTGATGCTGGCACTGAGCCCGTTCGGAACAGACTCAAGGAGTTGATTCTGAAAACTGCCGAAGGCGTGCGGCAAGGTGGGGTGCATACAGCCAATCATCGCTGGGCCATTTGCTCCGCCCTCGCGCAAGTAAATCAACTGTATCCCGATGATGCCTCCATCGAGCGGATCGATGAATGGTTGGCGGAAGGGCTCGATAACAATGCCGAAGGCGAGTGGAGTGAACGTAGTCCGAACTACAACGCGCACGTCAACAACCCGAGCATCTTGGAACTCAGTGTGCTCTTGCCGCGACCGGAACTGCTGGCGGCGGTTCGGCGTAATCTCGAAATGAGCCTCTACTATGTCGAGACCAACGGAGAATTAGAAACCGTGGCCTCGCGCCGCCAAGATCAAGAGATGGGCGCCCACAAATACATTTGGGAATACTATGTGCCCTATCGCTACCTTGCCGTGCTTGATCAGAACCCGCGGTTTGCGGCAGTGACTCGTCGAATTGAGCAGGATTTTCTCCATGAACTCGGGGAGGACGCTGTTAACATGAGTTCAGCTTTGGTCTCCATGCTGCAATTTCCGGAGATGCTTGCCGCCATGCCCGCTGACGCGGTGTTGCCAGAAAACTATACGAAGCACTTTGAGCTATCGGGCGTGGCTCGCCTTCGCCGCGACCAGGTGAGTGCCACGGTCTTCGGCGGCAACGACTGGCATTTAGGCTTCGGGGCGGGTTCCGCCCTGTCCACCAATCCCGCATTCTTTAAGATGCGCAAGGGAGCCGTGGTATTGGAATCACTGCGCCTCACGCCCCTATTCTTCAACACCGGTTTCTTTTACCCACAAGGCTTGAGGGTCACTGGCGAAAACCAATACGAGCTCTCCCAAGTTGTCTCGGTGCCCTATCACCAACCGCTGCCTGCTGAGCATCGCCGAGCCGACGGCGACTATCCGTTGACGCCCGATGGCCGCATTTTCTTTAAACTGGATTTCCCTTCTCGCCAACAAGACTTAAAAACGATCACGACGAAGGTCGTGGTCCGTGAAAAGAACGGGAAGTTTGCGCTCGATTTTGATGTTCAGGGTTTGTCCCGGGTTCCGGTGGTTTTGGAACTTTGCTTCCGCAAGGGCGGCATCTTGGAGGGAGTAGCACGAGCCACAAATTCTACGGAAGGAAGCCCTCGGGTCCCATCCGATGCGGAGGGCACTGATGACAACTATTATCTCAAGTCGGGCGACGGTAGCTACACGGTCGGCGACGATACGATCACCTTTGGTCCCGGGTCATTTACCCCCGCCCGTATTCGGATGGAAGGCCTCGAATATGCGAACTACCAGGGCCGCAATCGTGCCGAAGGCGACCGCGTCTATATCACCGGCATCACTCCTTTCCGTTATACACTAACGCTCAAATAAAGTAGAAATTAGGCGCAGGGCGGTTACCGCTTATTGGGGTAAAAATGTTCGAGGCAGCCATCTTTGTCGGTGCCTGATCTACCCTATGATTCTAGCAGCCGATTAAAGGTTCGCCGAAGCGTTGGCGATGAGCCGAGAGGGGAAGGCGCGATGCGCCGGCTGGCAGGCCAGCCTAACTAACGGAAGTGGGCGGGGGATTTCGTGAGGGGTTTGGTGGCGGATGACAGAGAAAGGGGGCGAGCGGAGCGGAGGGGTAGCAGTTAAGATTCGATCTCCGGGCGGGGGGTGTTCTTCTTGGAGAGATGACCAGATGCCTACCCCTCTTCGCCAACTCTTGCTGGTTCCAACTGACGAGGGAGGCGGCGCGATGAGCAAGTCTTCCTCGGTCCCCTCCCTGCGGCAGCGTCTTCGCGCGGGCGAGTCGGTGCTCGGCAGTTGGATCAACAGCGGGAGTCCCATGGTGGCCGAGTTGATGGCTGCGAGCGGGTTTGATTTTCTGTGCGTCGATGCGGAGCACTCGGCGGTCGATCTACCGCAAGCGCAGGGCTTGTTTCAAGCGATCACCTCGGGTCGGCGCGAGTGCGCGGCCTTAGTGCGATTGCACGGGGTGGACTATGCGTTTGTGAAACGTTATCTCGATGCGGGCGCGGATGGGGTGATCGCGCCCTTGGTGAGAACGCAGGCGGAGGCGGAGCAACTGGTGCAGGCGTGTAAGTATCCGCCGCAAGGGTTGCGCGGGCTCGGGTTTTGCCGGGCCAACGATTACGGACAACGCATCGACGATGAGTTTGCACGGGCCAACGACCACGTGTTCGTGGCGGTGCAGATCGAGCACATCGCGGCAGTGGCGAACATCGACGCCATTCTCGGCGTGCCAGGGATCGATGCGGCGTTTATTGGACCTTACGATCTCTCCGCGTCGATGGGGATCGCCGGCCAGTTTAGCCACCCCGACTACGTGGCGGCGTTGGCCACGATTCAGGCCGCGTGTCGGCGTCACGGCACGGTGTCGGGCATCCATGTAGTCTCTGTCGATCCGACGGAGGCGAAGGCGCGCCTAGCCGAGGGTTATCAGCTCGTGGCTTACAGTCTCGACATCACGATGATCAGCACCGCGTGCCAGCAGGGTCTGGCGGCATTGCGGAAATTGACGAGTTAATCGGGTGGCCGCACTGCGGCGACACCGGGGCTTGCCGGGACCGCCGGCTCATGCACACTTCGGCGCATGGTCACTAAACTGCTTCACACCCGCATGCGAGTGAACGATCTCGCTGCGACAGTTAAATTTTATGAGGAGGCCCTCGGCTTGAAAATGAGCCGCCAACACACCTCCCCCCGCGGGGCGCAACTGGCATTTCTGCAGACTCCGAATAGCGACGAGGAGATCGAGATTTGCCAGATGCCCGCTGGCGCGACGCCGGTCGAAGTGCAATCCGACTTGATGCACCTCGCCTTCGAGGTGGAAGACCTCGCCGCTTATACGGCCACGATCAAGGCGAAGGGTTACGAGCTCAGCGATGGTCCGACGGTGACCGGCAGCGGTTCAGTGATTGCGTTCATCGATGCGCCGGAAGGCTACGAAGTGGAATTGATCCAACGGGCGAAGTGACCGGCGGCGACCGACAGTGCCGTCGGCGTTCATCGCGGAGCGGTCGGCGTTTGCCCGGAAGGCGAAACGCCGGGTGCGCGGGGGGATGGTGGGGGGGGCTCAGCTCGAACTTCGATTTGGGTGCTCCTTACAAAAACGTGATTCGGATGCACGTGGTGATCTTCTTCTTCGCGGGAGCCTCGTTCGTTAAGGTCGACAGCTTCGTCACCCACGCGGTCGTTGACGCAGTCTATTTTCCCCGTGGCGCTTGCTGAAACAAAACCCCCTCTCTGGCACGAATGTCACCGATTAAGTGACAATTGAACGGCGGCTTTGGGCGCGCTCGTAGGCGAAGAGGTATTGTTGGGCGAGACCGGCGAGGGGGCCGAAGTGTTGGCGACCGAAGTGGGCGATCTGCGCAGGTTTCCAGCCGGTCAAATCGTAGCGCTTGGCCATGGCTTTGAGGATCCACGTGTCAACGGGGAAGGCTTCGAGGCGGCTCGCGCCGAAGAGCAACACGCAGTCGGCGACCTTTTCGCCGACGCCGGGGAGCTCCAGCAAGCGGGCTTTGGCGGCGGCGTAGGGGAGATGCTCGGTTTCCTCGAGCCAGCCGGGGCGGTCGGCGATGTAGCGCGCGGTGGCCGAGATGTAGCGGGCACGAAAACCTAGCAAGCATTGGCGCAATTTGGCCTCGGGGATCGTGGCGAGGGTCGCCCAAGTGGGGAGGGTGTTGATGGTAGGGACGAGTGGCTCGCCTGTCCAAGGACGCGTCGGCGACACGTCCCTACCTTGAAACAATAATTGCCCGTGATTCTGGGCGAGGAGCGCGACCATTTCTTTGATCTGCACGATCTGCTTGGTCGCGCTGCAAAGGAACCCGAGGAGAGTTTCTCCGAACGGCTGACGCGGAAGGCGCAGGCCGGGGAAGGCGGCGAGGCAGTTTGCTAGATGGGGATCGCTGCGCCAGGGCAGCGAATCGGCGAGCGCCGCAAAATCCGTGTCGAGCCGGAGGTAGGTGCGAATCGCCGGGGCCGCATCCTGGGAAGCGTCGGCGAGGGTGGCGAACTCGACTCCGCCGTCGTCGCCGAGGCGGACGCGAACGCAGTGCTGCGACCACTGGCCGATCCACGAGCCGTCGGTTTCCCGTCGCCAGCGGAAGGCTTGGCCGCCGTCGAGGGTTTCGGCGAGGACGACGGGACTCAGGTGCAGGTCGGTGGGCGTCCACGGACTCCAACGGATCGCGGACGAGAGTGGGGCGGAGGGGGGCACGAGCGGGAGTGGTTACTCCGTCTCGGGCAGGTTCCAGAGAAAACTCTGGGCGGTCGCGAGCTCGCGATCTTCGGCGGAGAGCAAGCGGAGTCGCCACGCGATGGGCTGCACCGCTTGGCCGACCCAATCGCGGCCGGTCAGACCGAGATTAAACACATGTTGGCCCGCCTTGACCGGCGTGGGAAACGTGAAGATTTTTGGGTAAGGCGAGTCCGGCGTAATGAGCTCGAGGATGAACTTCGCTCCGGTCAATTCCGCGGACTTGTTGCGCGTGCGCGTGAGGAAATAGAAACCCGCGCGCTCGTCGGGGTGGGTGCGCAGCATGGTTTGCCGACCGGTGTTTTCTTTACCGCCGAAATATTCGGAGATGCGGACGAACGACTCGGCCTCGCGCCACGAGGGCCAGATGCGCACGAAGTCCACCCCGGTGTTCTCCTGCGCCGAGCCGTTGGACGGCAAAGCGAGAAGCGCACTGGTAAAAACGAGAAGGGCGACGATCAAACGCATGGGCGGACTTTGGGCGGCGGGAAGTTGAGCTTCAAGGCTGGAGGGAGATCAGTTGAAAACGACGGAAGCCCAACGGCGTCGGGGTCCAACCTTTGACAGCTGGGTGGAGAAGATAGGTTTGGGCACCGAAATACAGCGGCGCGATCGGGGCTTCTTGCAGCAGCAACTCCTCGGCCCTTTGCAGAACCGCGAAACGGATGCGCACGGCGGAGGGAGTTGCTGCGGCGGCCTGATCGAGGAGCCGGTCGTAGAGGTCGCTCTTCCATCCGGTCCAATTGTAGGAGCTGTCACTGACAAACAGGTCGAGAAAGGAGAGAGGATCGGGGTAGTCGGCGGTCCACGCGGAGAGGCAGATGGAGTAGTTGAGCGTCTGTTGATTCTGAATCCAAGTCTTCTGCTCGACTTGGGAGATCGTCGAGCTCACCCCGAGTTCCTGACGCCACATCGCTTGGATGGCCTCGGCGAGGCGGGGCATGATCTCGTCGTTGCGCACCATGAGGTCGATCACGGGCAGAGTTTTGGGATCGGGATAACCGGCTTCGCGGAGGAGCTCGCGGGCGGCCGCCACATCGGTGGTCACGCCGTTGGGAGCGCGATAAGTGCCGGTGTGCGGAGGCGTGAGGGTGTGGGCGGGGAGGCGGCTGCCTTGGAGGACGCTGCGGGCGAGCAGATCGCGATCGATGACGAGGGAAAGGGCGCGCCGCACACGCGGGTCGTCGAACGGAGGCCGCGTCGTGTTGAAGCGGATGAAGTTGGATTGAAGCAGCGGATCCACGCGCAGTGGGGACGGGTCTCGCTCCCGCCACGGCCCGATCTTGGTTACGGGAAGATTGAAGGTCACGTGAAGCTGGCCGGCGCGGTAGTTGCGCTCTTCGTCGTCGGGCTTCTCGATCGGGCGGAAGACGAGATGTTCGAGTTGGGCTGTCGCGGCGGCGCGGTGATGCGGATTCTTATCGAGGACAATGCGCGCATCGGGGGTCCACTCCGCTAACTGGTAGGCGCCGTTGCTGACGAGATGGCCGGCGCGGGTCCACGGGGTTCCGCGTTGAGTCATCCCGCCGAATTTTTCGAGCGAGCGCGGGTTGAGGGGAAACCAAGCGGGCAGCGAGACGAGGGCGGGCAGGTAGGGCGTGGCTCGGGCGAGGGTGAGGATGATCGTGCGATCATCGGGAGCAGCGAAGCCGAGGACAGAGGAGTCGGTAAGCTTACCTGCGTTGAAAGCTTCAGCGTTTTTGATCGCGAAGAGATACCAGGCGTTGTCGGCGGCGAAGGCCGGGTTCAACGCGCGCTGCCATGCTTGGATAAAATCATCGGCTACGAGGGGCTCGCCGTTGGACCAGCGGAGCCCGGCGCGCAAGTGGAACGTCCATTGAAGCCCGTCGGCGGAAGTTTCCCACGAGGCGGCGGCGGCTGGGAGTGGCTCGGTGGTTGCCTCGTCGAGGACGGTCAACCCTTCGAACAGGGCATTGATGATGATCTGATCAGTGAGAATGGAGGCGAGATGCGGATCGAGCGATCCTGGCTCGGCGGCGTTGCCGATCAGCAGCGTCTTCGTGCGAATACCCTCTTCGACCGGCGTTTCACGCGGTGAGCAGGCGACGAGGGAAACGATTGCGAGGAGTGAACCAAGAGTGCGCAGCAAATTCATCGACGAAGGAAACTTTCCGTAAACCATAGTCTATCCTTTGGCTGGGGATGCTTCGATGGTGGACAGATTCGAGGCGACGGCCCGAAAGTTCAAGAGCCCCGCTTCGATGTTTTCGATGATCTCCTCGGCGAGGTCGCTGGGCTCGGGCAGGTTGTCCAGATCGGCGAGGCTTTTGTCTTTGAGCCAGAAGAGATCGAGGCTGGTTTTGTCGCGGGCGATGATCTCGTCGTAGGGGTAACGCCGCCAGCGAGCGTCGGGGTTTTTATCGGCGTCCCACGTCTCTTTGCGGGCGTGGCGGTTGGCCGGGTTGTAGTTGGCGATGAACTCCGCGAGATCCTCGAAACGCAAGGGCTTGCGCTTGAGGGTGTGGTGGACGTTGGTGCGGTAATCGTAATACCAGATTGCTTTTGTCCACGGGGCTTTCGCGGCGGGTTGGTTGTCGAAGAAGAGCACGTTGGCCTTCACCCCGTTGGCGTAGAAGATGCCGGTCGGCAGTCGCAGGATGGTGTGGAGGTCGGCGTTTTTCAGCAGGGCTTTGCGCACGGTTTCGCCGGCCCCGCCTTCGAAGAGGACGTTGTCGGGCAGGACGACGGCGGCGCGGCCGGTCGTCTTGAGCATGGTGCGGATGTGTTGGAGGAAGTTGAGCTGCTTGTTGGCCGTCGTGGCCCAGAAATCCTGCCGGTTGTAAACGAGGTCGTCCTTCTCCTGCTCTCCTTCCTCGTTAGTGAAGGTCATGCTGCTCTTTTTGCCAAAAGGAGGATTGGCGAGCACGGTGTCGAAGCGTTTGCCGTTGTCGGCGATGAGCGCGTCGTTCGGGGACACGAGGCTCTCACCGTCGATCTCGCCGATGTTATGGAGAAACATGTTCATTAGACACATTCTCCGCGTGTTCGCGACGATCTCGTGACCGTAGAAGGTCTCGTGTTTGAGGAACTCCTTCTGGGTTTTGTTGAGCGTGCGGCTGGCGACGAGGTAGTCGTAGGCAGCGAGGAAAAATCCGCCGGTGCCGCAGGCCGGGTCGGCGATGGTTTTGCCCGGCTCTGGGTTCACGCAGGTGACCATGGCGCGGATGAGGGCGCGGGGGGTGAAGTATTGGCCGGCGCCGGACTTGGTGTCCTCGGCGTTTTTTTCTAAGAGGCCTTCGTAGATGTCTCCTTTGACGTCGGCGCCCATCGTGACCCACTCGGTTTCATCCACCATCTCGACGATGCGGGCGAGCTTGGCGGGGTCTTGGATTTTGTTCTGCGACTTGGTGAAAATCTGCCCCAACATGCCGGGCTTGTTGGCCAGTTCGCGCAGGATCTTGACGTAGTGGATTTCGAGTTCGGCACCCTTGAGCGGCCGGAGCGTGGGCCACGCGAGATCGGCGGGGATGCCGACTTTTCGGTTGTAGGGAGGGCGGCCGTATTCGTCGGCCATCTTGAGGAAGATGAGGTAGGTGAGCTGCTCGAGGTAGTCGCCGTAGCCCACGCCGTCGTCGCGGAGCGTGGTGCAGAAGCTCCAGACTTTGGAGATGATGGAATCGGTGGTCATGTCGTCAGAGTGGCAGAATTCGATCCGGACAATTGTCCGGATAATTGTCCGGATAACGGTGGCCGGTATCCTGCCGTTTCGGCAGGATAAATGGCAGGATAGTGAAAAGCAGGTTGAGCCACAGGATGAGGCAAACTCTCACAACAGGCGTTCCAGAGTCATCCAGACGTTTTCCGCGACTTTGATCTGTCCCTCGATGTTGGGATGAATGAGATCGGCTTGGTTGAATTCCGCGCGAGCGCCGACCTCTTCAAGCAGAAAGGGGATGAGCGCGCAGTTTTTCTCGCGGGCAACTTGGGGGAATAAGTCGCGGAATTGTTGGGTGTAGGCCGCGCCCATGTTGACGGGCATTTGCATGCCGGCGAGCACGAGTCGGATGTGAGGGTGCGTGGTGCGCACCTGATCGATCATCTGCTCGAGGTTGCCGCGGGTCACCTCGGGAGCGATGCCGCGCAAACCGTCGTTGCCGCCGAGGGCGATCACCAAAATGTCGATGGGTTGGCGGAGCAACCAGCTGAGGCGGCGCAATCCTCCTGCGGTGGTGTCGCCACTCAGTCCGGCATTGACGACTTGGTAGGCGAGTCCAGCGGCGGTGATCTTGTTTTCGATCAAAGCGGGGTAAGCTTGCGCGGAAGGGTTGGGCAAGCCGTAACCGGCGGTGATGCTGTCGCCAAGAAATACGATGGTGGGGGGGGCATCCGCGCGGGCCGAGAGGGTCCAGCTGGCGAGCAGGAGGAGAAGGATTCGCACGTTCATCGCCATGATTCGACCGCTTGAACTAGCTTTCGTGTAGTTTCGCTACTTAGTTGCCTCATTAAAACTATGAGTGGAGACAACCTTTTGAAAGTCGAGCGGCTCACGAAGAAATATCCCGCGGCCGCCGGCGAATTGACCGTCCTGCGCGAGGTGAGCTTTACCTTGGCGACCGGCGACAGTCTGGCGGTCGTCGGTCCGAGTGGCAGTGGCAAGACCACTTTGCTCGGACTCTGCGCGGGTCTGGATTTGCCGACAAGCGGCGACGTGAGCCTCGCGGGGGTCTCGCTCACGGGCCGCGACGAGGATGCGCGGGCCCGCGTGCGCAACGAGCATGTGGGCTTCGTGTTTCAGAATTTCCAACTCATCCCCACGCTCACCGCGCTGGAGAATGTGCTCGTGCCGCTCGAATTGCGCGGCGAGAGCGGGCGCGAAGCGGAGGCCCTCGCGTTGCTCACCCGCGTGGGCTTGGTTGACCGGGCCGACCACTATCCCGTGCAGCTTTCGGGCGGCGAGCAGCAGCGCGTGGCGTTGGCGCGGGCGTTCATCAACGACCCGAAAATTCTCTTTTGCGATGAACCCACGGGCAACCTCGACGGCGAAACGGCCGCGGCGATGGTGGAGTTGATCTTTGGCCTCAATCGGGAGCGGCGCACCACGCTCGTCCTCGTGACTCACGATCTCGAACTCGCCGGGCGATGCCAGCGCCTCATCCGCCTGAAGAACGGCGCCGTGGTGGCTGGCTGAATTTTTTGCCCACGGAATGACGGATCGGTTAACCACGAAATACACGAAACACACGAAAGGAAAATATGACTGAAATTGTTTATCGCGAAGAGTCTTATCGAATTATGGGGGCTTGTTTTGAAGTCTATAAAGAGAAGGGGTGTGGCTTTCTTGAAGCGGTTTATCAGGAATGTATGGAATTGGAACTGGGTGATCAGGACATCCCGTTTGCAGCCCAGCCACGTTTAAACCTGAGCTACAAGGATCGTCCCCTAAAGCAGACTTATGCTCCGGATTTTATCTGTTTTGATAAAATCGTGGTGGAAATCAAAGCCGTTTCGGCACTGACCGATGAGCATCGTGCTCAAGTTCACAATTATCTGCGTTCCACCGGCCATCATTTGGGGCTTCTCATAAACTTCGGTCATAATCCCAAAGTGGAGTCCGAGCGGATGGCACTATAATTTCCAGATGTTCTATTTTCGTGTCTTTAGTGTATTTCGTGGTTCTCAAATCCGTGGGCAAAATCTCCGGGGGTAACGTATTATGAGTTTCATCGTTAAAATGGCGTGGAGAGATTCTCGGGCTTCTCGGCGGCGGCTGGGCTTGTATTCGCTTTCTATTGTGCTGGGGATTGCTGCGCTGGTCGCGGTGGGGTCGTTCAGTGCGAACCTGCAGCGGGCGATTCAGGACCAAGCCAAAGGTTTGCTGGGCGCGGACCTGGTGGTGACCTCCCGGCAACCGTTTGAGGCGAGAGTGGAAGCATTCTTCGGCGAACTGGGCGGCGAGCAAGCGGAGGAAGTGAGCTTTTCGTCGATGATGGTTTTTCCGACGGATCACGACGCGACTCGGCTGGTGCAGGTGCGCGCGGTGGCGGGCCGGTTTCCCTTTTATGGTGAGTTTGTGACCGCGCCAGCGGAGGCGCCAACGCGATTGGCGGAGGGCGGCGCGGTCGTGATTCTTGATGAGACCTTGATGAGCCAGTATCGCGTGGTGCCGGGCGATCAGGTTCGTTTGGGCAAGGTGACGCTGACTGTCCTCGGGGCGGTGAAGAAAATGCCGGGTGAGTCGATGGCGATCACCCAACTCGCGCCGCGGGCCTATCTTCCGTTGGCGTTGGTGCCGGCGACGGGACTGGCGGGGCCGGGAAGTTTGTTACGCTATCGCGTGGCGATGAAACTCCCGGCGACGAGTGACCCGGAAGCGATCGTCACGACGATGCGCGACACGTTTCCGGCGGAGCGCTTAGCCTTCGACACGGTTGAGGAGCGGAAGCGCAACCTTGGCCGGACGCTGGAGAACGTCTATTCGTTTCTGAGCTTGGTGGGCTTCGTGGCGTTGTTTCTTGGCGCGATCGGGGTGGCGAGCGCGATTCATGTCTACGTGCGCCAGAAGATTGCGACGGTGGCGGTGCTGAGGTGTCTCGGCGCATCGGCGCGCCAGAGTTTCTCCGTTTATCTGGTGCAAGGGGCGGCGATCGGCGTGATCGGAGCGCTGTTGGGTGCGTTGGTGGGGATCGTTGTGCAACTGGCGCTGCCGACCGCGATGCGGGGCATGCTGCCGTTTCCGGTGGAGTTTTCGATCGCGTGGCTGGCGGTGGGGCGAGGGATGGGCGTGGGTTGGGGGATCTGCCTGCTGTTTACCCTGATGCCGTTGATGGCGATTCGGCGCGTGTCGCCGTTGATGGCGTTGCGGTCGGGATTTGCCGAGAAAAGCGCGGGACTCGATGTCGGCCGAATCGTGCTCGGGGCGTTGGTCGTCGTGGCTGTGGTGGGGTTTGCGGTTTGGCAAACGCAGAGCTGGCGGATCGGCCTCGGCTTTGCGGGGATGTTGGGCTTTGGATTCACGCTATTGGCTGGGCTGGCTAAAACGGTGGCGTGGGCCGCGCGGCGGTTTGCGCCGAAACGGCTGCCTTATGTGGTGCGGCAGGGCATCGCCAATCTGCACCGGCCAAACAACCGCACGGTGCTGCTCCTGCTCGCGTTGGGCTTGGGCACGTTTCTGCTCCTCACGCTGTATCTGACGCGGGTGACGCTGCTCGCGCAGATCGAAGGCACCGAAGGCGGCGGGCGATCGAACTTGATGTTTTTCGACGTTCAAGATGATCAAATCGAGCCGGTGACCGCACTCGCGGCCCGGGAGGGTTTGCCGGTCCGCCAATCTGCGCCGATTGTGACGATGAAACTTGTTTCGGTGAAGGGTCGGTCCGTGGAGCAGATATTAGAAGATGACTCGGCGAAGATCCCCGGTTGGACGCTGCGGCGGGAATACCGATCGACCTTCCGGGGCACGCTTACCGACACGGAGACGGTGAGCGCAGGTAAATTTGACGGGCAGATGTCGGTGGACGAGGAAGTCGTGCCGATCTCGCTGGAAGAGAAACTCGCGGGTGATCTCCAGGTGGCGCTCGGCGATGAGCTCGAGTTCGACGTGCAGGGGGTGCGCCTGCGGGCGCGCGTGACCAGCCTGCGCACGGTTGACTGGCGGCGGATGCAGCCGAACTTCTTCGTGGTTTTCCCGGAAGGCGCGCTCGAGCCCGCGCCGAAGTTCTATGTCGTGGCGATGCGCGCGCCGACCCCAGATGACTCGGCGCGTTTGCAACGGGCGATGGTGCAAGCTTTCCCCAACGTGTCGGCGATCGATCTCACCCTGCTGATGGAGACCTTCGATGGAATTTTTTCCAAGGTCGCGTTTGTGGTGAGATTTATGGCGCTGTTTACCGTGGTGACGGGATTGATCGTGCTCGCGGGCGCCGTGGCGACAGGTCGCTACCAACGAATCCGCGAGGTGGTCTTGTTGCGCACGCTCGGGGCATCCCGGAGGCAGTTGGTGCAAATGCAGATGGTCGAATACGCGATCCTCGGGGTGTTAGGGGCTCTGGTCGGCGCGCTGCTCGCGGTCATCGGCAACGCGCTACTCGCGCATTTTGTTTTCAAGATTGCGGTGGTGGTGCCGTGGGGAGGATTGTTGGCGGCGGCGGTGGCCGTGACCGCGGTTACCTTGCTCACGGGCTTGCTTTCCAACCGCGGCGTGACCGACCATCCTCCTTTGCAAATCTTACGTCAGGAAACATGAATCAACACGTCATCACTTTCACCTACACCTTGCGCGACCCGGCCGGCCGGGTTATCGACACCTCGGCGGGCGGAGAGCCGATCACGTTTCTCGAAGGGGCCGGGCAGGTCATCGACGGACTGGATGAACAATTGCGCGGATTGGCCGCTGGCACGAAGACGACGGTGCAAGTGCCCGCCGCGAAAGCCTACGGCGAACGCGACGAGTCGCAGGTGCAACGGATGAGCCGGCAGAAGGTGCCGGTGCAGGGCGAACTCAAGGTAGGCGACCGTTTTCAAACCGACACCGACCGCGCCGCTCCGATTATTACGGTGGTGGCCGTGGAGGCCGACACGGTGACCCTCGATGCCAACCACCCTTTGGCCGGTATTGATCTGATTTTTGAAGTCGAAGTGGTCGCGGTGCGCGCGGCGACGGCCGACGAATTGGCCCACGGACATTCGCACGGAACGAACGGTCACGAGCACTGCAACTGACCGGCGTCGGCAGAACCATTCCCCATGAAAATTCTTGGAATTGATATCGGCGGATCGGCGGTCAAAGGCGCGCTGGTCGATACGCAAACGGGCAAGCTGATCGGTGAACGGCACCGGATCGAGACGACCGGCAAATTGACGCCCGCAGCCATGGCCAAGACGATCGCGGAGATCGCTCGCCATCACCGATGGAAGGGTGCGATCGGCGTCGGGTTTCCGGGCGTGATTCACGGATCGCGGATCCTGACGTCGGCCAATTTGCACGAGAAATTCTGCGGGTGCGATGCGGTCAAGCTTTTCAGCCGGGCCACGGGCTGCTCCGTGGCGCTGGTCAACGATGCGGATGCCGCCGGCCTGGCGGAAATGACTTTCGGGGCGGGCCGCGGTTGCGAAGGCACGGTGTTGTTGCTCACCTTGGGCACCGGCGTGGGCTCAGCCTTGTTTTGTGGCGGGCGGCTCTACCCGAATTCAGAACTGGGGCATCTGCCGATTCGGGGCAAGTCGGCCGAGCGTTTCGTGTCATCAGCCGCCCGCAAACGTCGCGATGTCTCGTGGGAAAAGTGGGGCGGGGAGTTGAGTGACTATCTTGGCACGCTCGAGAAGATTCTTTGGCCGGAGCTCATTATCATCGGCGGCGGCGTGAGCGCGAAGCACAAGAAGTTCTTCCCGTTTATCAAGTCCCGCGCGAAATTGGTCTCGGCGGAGTTTCTGAACGAAGCGGGCATCGTCGGCGCGGCGCTGTGGGCGGCGGAAGTGAAGTGATCGGCGAAATCCGTGGTTAAAAACAAACTGGGTATGCAGTTGACACAGGTTGAGTAGCCGGCCTCATGTCACGGCCTCATGGTCGACGACTATCCGAGGAATCGGCGCGAGTTCGACTCGATGTTCGCCACCGAGGAACTGTGCGTGGCCTATCTCGCGAAACTTCGCTAGACGAATGGATTTGAGTGCCACAGGTGCGGCGGGACCAAAGCGTGGGCGTTATCACGCGGCGTCTTTGAGTGCTCCGGCTGCGGGGCCCAGCGCAGCCCAACGGAAGGAACCTTGCTTCACCGCACCCGCCATCCGCTAAGAACGTGGTTCGATGCGGCCTAGCGGGTCTGCGAACAGAAGAATGGTTTTAGCGCTCTAGGCCTCCAGCGGGCCATGGGCCTCGGCAGCGACCACACCGCATGGGAGTGGCTGCATCGGATGCGTCAGGCCATGGTGCTGCCAGGGCGCACCAAACTAACGGGCGAGGTCGAGGTCGACGAAACTTACATCGGTGGCGTCAAGGCGGGTCGTCGTGGCCGTGGGGTATACGGGAAAACACTCGTGTTCGTGGCTGTCGAAGTGCGCGGGACCCTCTCATAGGGCGGGCGCGGCTTCAGGTGATTCCTGACACCAAAGCGGTCACCTTGCTGGATGTGACGCAGGATCTGGTTGAGGCGGGAAGCAATGTCGTGACGGATGGGCTGGCCAGTTACGCCGGGCTTCCAAGCCGCGGGTTCATGCATACTATCTCTCGGCACACGCCGGCGACCGGCGACAATCTGCTGCCCAAGGCCCATCGCGTGATCGCGCTCCTGAAGCGTTGGCTGCTGGGCACCCATCAGGGATCCTTCGTGCACGACCGACTGCATACTTACCTCGACGCGTTTGTTTTCCGGTTCAATCGCCGAACATCGGCCAGCCGGGGATTGCTGTTTCATCGACTCATCTCACAATGCGCCACGCGTCCACCGATCTCGTCAAATCTATATGAGCAAACCATCCAAGAAGCCTTTGTCGGCCGGCGCTGATCGGCATTACGCCAACCTTGTCACCGACTTGAGCCAGTTGCTGGAGTCCGCACGGCTTACATCAGTGCACGCCGTCAATGCGATTATGACGGCAACCTATTGGGAGTTCGGCCGGCGCATCGTTGAGTTTGAGCAACATGGGAAAGCGCGTGCCGTCTACGGGGAAGCGTTGCTGAAGTCGCTATCACGCGACCTGACTGGTCGTTTAGGTCGCGGATTTTCAGCAGACAACCTAGAATCCATGCGAAGATTTTACACGGCCTATCCACCGGCGAAGATTTCCGAGACGCTGTCTCGGAAATTGATGTTGCCTCCGGTTATAGAGGGGATATCCGAGACGCCGTCTCGGATATTGGATGTGTCGCAAGTGGCGGAATCCTTTCCTCTGCCGTGGTCGCACTATGTCCGACTGATGACCGTTAAAAACAAGGAAGCTAGGGAATTCTACGAAACCGAGGCTTTGCGTGGCGGTTGGACGGTGCGTCAGCTAGACCGCCAAATCAGCACGTCGTTCTTCGAGCGCACCGCGCTATCGCACGATAAGGTCGCGATGCTGACGAAAGGTGCCAAGGCCAGACCGGAAGATCATGTCAGCGCCAATGAGCAAGTAAGGGACTCGCTGATGCTCGAATTCCTGAACCTGAAGGACGAATACTCCGAGAGCGATTTGGAGGAGGCCCTGCTACAGCACCTCGAACACTTCCTGCTGGAGCTTGGAAATGATTTTACCTTCCTCGGGCGCCAGCGACGGCTGCGGATCGGCGGGGAATGGCTTCGGGTGGACCTAGTGTTTTTTCACCGGCGACTGCGCTGCCTGATGGTGATTGATCTGAAGATTGGCAAATTCACGCATGCTGATGCCGGACAGATGCACACATATCTTAACTACGCACGAGAACACTGGATGTTGGAAGGGGAGAACCCGCCGGTGGGGCTCATTCTTTGCTCAGAGCGAGACGACGCACTAGCAAGGTATGCCTTGGAGGGGCTTCCTAACAAGGTCCTCACCCGGGAATACCGACTCGTTCTTCCTGACGAAAAGCAACTGGTGGCTGAAATCGAACGGACGCGCCAAATTATCGAGGCTAGGGCTGCGGCCAAGGAACCACCCATGCTTGATAAGCAGGACTGATGCCAGAGAAACGAGCCTGCGGTAACCGGCGTCAACTGCATACCCAGTAAAAACAATGGCACCGCCCAAAATACTTATTGTCGGCCAAGGACTCGCCGGGACGGTGTTGGGCTGGTCGCTGACGCGGGCCGGAATTGACTGGCGGATGATGGACGCGGGACACGCGGCGGCGGCTTCCCGGGTGGCGGCGGGGATCATCAACCCGGTGACCGGCCAACGTTGGGTCAAAACGTGGCGGATCGAGGAGTTATGGGAGGAGACGAGGCGATTTTATCAAGATATTGAGCAAGGTCTCGGTGTGCCGCTGTGGAGGGAGCTGAAGATTCGGCGTTATTGGCGAACGGCGCGGGAGCTGCGAATTCTGAACACGAAGCGGGCGAGCGGGGTGCTCGCGCCGTTTGTCGAAAGCGTGGATGAGCGCAGCTGCGTGATCGCTCCGGCGGCGCGGGTGGATGTGCCCGCGATGTTGAACGCCGCCCGCCAGCGATGGATCGCAGAGGGGCGATTGACTGAGGCTCGTTTGGATTGGGCTGATCTGACGTCGGAAACAGCTTTGGTGATCGACTGCACCGGCGCAGCGATTCGGGGCGGCTGCTTCGCTGCGGGGTCGTGGGCAGTTTCCAAGGGTGAAGTGTTGAGGGTGGCTGTTCCGGAAAGAGACCCGGGGTTGATCGAGCATCGTGGGCATTGGTTGCTGCCGGTGCCCGGTGGGGATGCGTGGGTCGGGGCGACCCACGAACCGGGTATCGACGACCTTTCGCTCACCGCCGCGGCCTGGGAATCCTTGCTTGCGAGCGCCGAACGACTGACTGGCCAACGTTGTCGAGTGGCCGACCATCTTGCGGGGCTGCGGCTCGCCGCGCGTGACATGCGACCGGTGGTGGGACGGCACCCGGAGCACCCTCAACGCGGGGTGTTCGGTGCGCTCGGGGGTAAGGGGGTGCTTTACGCCCCGTGGCTGGCCCGGCAGTGGACGGAGCATCTTGGCCAGGGCACAGAGTTCGATGCTGCGGTGAGCATCCTGCGGCTGGAGGCGGGTTTCGTCCAGGGAGAGCGAGTTTGATGGATGCGGGCCGGGCCCCAGAAACATCCGGGCAGGAATCGAAGCGCCCCGGCGTTTTCGACCGATCGAGCCGTGGGAAACCTTCCCGCCCATCCCTCAGAGGGGCCGTTTAACAAAGATTCGTGTAACTTTTGAGGAATACGGGTGTTGTTGAAGCATGCCCGTTTACTGTTTCCGCCACTCTTCAACCCACGCCGTGCGTCGGCGACCCGTCGCTGATTTTTCGGAACGGATGGAGGGAGCGGTCTCAATGGTGCGAGTCGCTGTTCTTCGCCTTGTTCGTAGTCATCAGTTGTTGTGTTGTGGAGGGGTCGTTGTGGGCCCCTCCACCGTTTTTTGGACGAACAGGCCCCTCGATTGATCGAGACACCGTCTCGCTGAACAATTTCGCCGCCCTTACTTTTACCTGAAACCTATGAATCAATCTCCCTCGTCCTCAGCCGCCGCCCCTCGCCGGAAATCCAAGAAAAAGTGGATCATCATCATTGGATCGGTGCTGCTGATCGCCTTGATTGCCTTTGGCGTCAAAGGTCGGAAAAAAGAGCACGGCATCGCCGTGACCACTGAAAAGGCGTTCATTAAAACGATCACGCAAGTCGTCACGGCCACGGGCAAGGTCCAACCGGAGATCGAGGTGAAGATTTCGCCAGAAGTGGCGGGCGAGATCATCGAGATGCCCGTGAAGGAGGGCGACGTCGTCAAGAAGGGCGATCTGCTCTTGCGGATCAAACCAGATTTTTACCAAGCACAGTTTGAGCAACAGGAGGCGTCGTTGTCGTCGGCCAAGGCGACCAGCCTACTGAGCAAGGCCCGTTTGAACAAAGCGGAGCAAGACAATCAGCAGGCCAAGGATCTTTACGTGAAGCAGCTCATCTCGGACTCCGATATGCTCAACGCGAAGACGAACTACGATGTGGCCCACGCCGATTACGCCTCCTCGCAGGCGCAAATTCGCCGGACCGAAGGCTCGGTTTCGCAAGCGGCTGACCAACTGAGCAAGACGACGATCTATGCGCCGATGGACGGCACGATCAGCGCTCTCACGAGCGAGATCGGCGAGCGGGTGGTCGGGACCGGCCAATTCGCGGGCACAGAGATCATGCGGATCGCTAATCTCAACGACATGGAAATCCGGGTGCAGGTGAACGAGAACGACATCGTGAACGTCAAGGGACTCGACCAGACCTTGATCCGCATCGACGCGTTTCCCGATATGAAGTTCAGCGGCAAAGTGCGCGAGATCAGTTCCTCTGCGCAGAATGCGTCAGCCGGGATCGGCTCGTCGCAAAACTCGTCATCCGACGAGGTCGCCAATTTCCTCGTGAAGGTCAGCATCAGAGACCGCGATCCCCGGCTGCGCCCGGGGATGAGCGCGACGGCTGAAATCCAGACTCAGACGGTCGAAAACGTAGTGGCGGTGCCGATTCAGAGCGTCACGGTGCGGTCCGCCGCCGGCAAGACGGTTGAAGATTTACAGGAGGAGAAGAGCAAAGATGCCCGGGAGAAGTCTGGCAACGACCTCGAAGTCGTCGATGAGCGGGATGCGGCGCGCCGCGGCCGCGATGTGCTCGACCGGGTCGTCTTCCTCGTGAACGACGGCAAGGTGACTTTGAAGAAGGTTGAGACGGGTATTGCCGACAACACCCACATTGAGATCAAGAGCGGTTTGGTGGAAGGCGACGAAATCGTCTCGGGCAGCTATGCTGCGATCAGTCGCCGACTCAAGGACGGCTCGGCGATCGCTATCGAGGATCCCACGAAGGGAAAGAAGTGAGCGAGAGATCGTCGCTCAGCCACCTCCGCGTTCGCTCAACTATTGCCGAAACATGATTGCACCCATTGCTCCCGCCACTCACCGGATGATGCGTCCCGCCGGCGAACTGGTGATCGAGATCGAAGGCGTTACCAAGCTCTACACCATGGGCACGGAGACGATTCACGCCCTGCGGGGCGTGAGCTTAAAGATTCACCGTAACGAGTATCTCGCAATCATGGGTCCATCGGGCAGTGGCAAGTCTACCCTGATGAATATGCTCGGCTGTCTCGATACGCCGACCGCGGGACACTACGAATTTAACCGCAAGAATGTCGCGATGATGATCGACGACGAGCTGGCGGAGATCCGAAACCGTGAAATTGGTTTCGTGTTTCAGACCTTCAATCTGCTGCCGCGCTCGACTGCGTTGAGCAATGTGGAACTGCCGTTGATCTACGCGGGGATTCCGCCCTCACAGCGGCGGGAGATCGCGCAGGAAGCGCTCATCAGCGTGGGCTTAGGCGACCGAATGCAGCATCGCCCGAACGAACTTTCGGGCGGTCAACGTCAGCGAGTGGCCATTGCGCGCGCACTGGTGAATAAGCCCTCGATTATCCTCGCCGATGAACCGACAGGGAATCTCGATTCCAAGACGGGCGTGGAGATCATGACCCTGTTTGAGGAGCTTTATGAAATGGGCAACACCCTGATCGTCGTCACCCACGAAGAGGATGTTGCCCGCCATGCGCGGCGTGTGTTGCGACTGCGGGATGGATTGATCGAGAGTGACGGACCGCGGGATTAAATAATCATGTTCCGCCTCATTTATGAATTCGTAGAGAGCTTTCGAATCGCCTTTGCGCAGATCCGCGCAAACAAGATGCGCTCGGTGCTGACGGCGCTGGGGGTGATCATCGGGATCGTGGCGGTGACGCTCATGGGCACCGCCATCAAAGGGATCGATCGAGGCTTCGAGAATAGCTTGGCGATGCTCGGCGACGATGTGCTCTACGTGCAGAAATGGCCGTGGCGCAACGTGGAGGATTGGTGGAACTACCGCAACCGCCCGGCGATCCGGCCTGAGCAGGCGGCTGAGTTAAATCGCATCATTGAGCAGACGCCGAATTCACTGCTCGAGATTTCCGCGCCGGTCGTGGGGCGGGGCGCAAGTATTAAGGCGGGTTCGCAACAGGTGAACGGAGTCTTCGTCTTTGGCACGACGGCTAACTACTCGCGCATGATGTCGGCGGACTTCGACGCGGGGCGGCTTTTTAGTCCGACCGAAGCGGCGGGTGGCCGGCAAGTGGCGGTGCTCGGGCACGATGTCGCCGAAGCCTTGTTTCCCGGACGACCAGCCCTCGACCAGTTGATCTTGATTAAAGGACAGCCGTTCACAGTCGTGGGCGTGCTGGCCAAGCAGGGCTCGTTCCTCGGCCTCTTCAGTTTTGATTCGCAGGTGATCGTGCCGATCGTTGCGTTCCAAGAATATTTCGGCATCAACAACAACAACGCCCAAGTGCGGGTGAAGGTGACCGACAAGACGCGGATGGTCGACGCGACCGACGAGCTCACCGGAGCAATGCGCCGCGTGCGGAGTCAGTTGCCTGGGGAGCGGGATAATTTTTCGATCAACCAGCAGCAAGCGTTCAAGGACCAGTTGGATCCCATCAAGAGCGGGATCGCGATGGCTGGCCTTTTTATTACAGGTCTCTCGCTGTTTGTCGGCGCGATCGGGATCATGAATATCACGTTTGTGAGCGTGAAGGAGCGAACCAAGGAGATCGGCACGCGCAAAGCCCTCGGGGCGCGGCGTCGGACGATTTTGCTGCAATTCCTGATTGAGGCGGTGTCGATCTGTCTGATCGGCGGCGTGGTCGGACTCTCACTCACGTTTGGAATCTGCCTGGCCCTCCAACATATGATGCCAGACCTACCGATCGTGTTCTCGTTCGGGTTGGTCAACATCAGCCTGATCGTCGCGGTGGGCACCGGCGTGGTCTCGGGATTTGCCCCTGCGCTCGGTGCCTCGCGGTTGGATCCGGTGGTGGCCTTACGTTACGAATGATGGCGGCCCGAAACTACTTTCACTGATGCTTAAAGAGATTCTCAAGATGGCCTTCAGTTCACTTCGGGTGAACAAACTGCGCTCGTTCCTGACCATGTCGGGAATCACGATCGGCGTGTTCTCGGTCATCGGCGTGATGACGATCGTTTCGGCGATGCGGGGTTCGATTGAAACGGGGTTGAACATTCTCGGGACGAATGCGTTTCAGTTTCAGAAATTTCCGTCCGGGTTTTCCAACGGCAACAATCGGAAATTCCGGATGCGGCCCAACATCACGGTGGCCGAGGGGCAGCGCTATCAACGTCTGATGGAGGGGATCGCCGATGTGGTAAGCTTGGAGCTCTACGATTTCGGCGGCACGAATCAGGCCACGTATGAGAACCGCAAGACCACGCCGAACATCATGTTTGGCGGCGGCAACCAACACTACTTGGATACCAACCAGTATGCGGTTGAGGCCGGCCGCAATTTTTCGGAAGGAGATGTCTCCATGGGGCGTCCGGTGGCGGTGATTGGGTTCGGGATCGCCAAGAAACTCTTTCCGGCGGAGTCTCCGTTAAACAAAGTGATCAAGGTGCGGAGCCGCACTTACACGGTGATCGGGTTGCTGAAGGAGCGAGGCTCATCCTTTGGAGAGAGTCAGGACGATATCATCATCGTGCCGATCACTCGGTTCGCGATGGAGTTCGGCAACGACCGGCAGTCGCTCAACATCGCGACTCAAGCTTACTCGCGGGAAGTCTACGACACGACGATCGACAAGGCGATCACCGCGATGCGGATCGCGCGTCGGCTCAAGCCGGAGGATGGAAATAACTTTGAACTGTTCTCCAACGAATCGTTGGTGGCGTCGTTCGCCAAAGTCGCCAATGCGGTGAGCTCGGGGGCATTTGTGATCAGCGCGATCGCGTTGCTCGCGGCCGGCGTGGGCATCATGAACATCATGCTTGTGAGCGTGACGGAGCGCACCAAGGAGATCGGCATCCGCAAGTCGATCGGAGCGCGCAAGAATAGCATCTTGGTCCAGTTTCTCATCGAGTCCGTGGTCATCTCTCTCGCGGGAGGCGTGGCCGGAATCATCCTTGGGGTCATTGCTGGCAACGGCATCGCGATGATGATGAGTGCGTCGATCATCTTTCCGTGGACGTGGGTGGCGATCGGGCTGCTGGTGTGTTCTGGCATCGGCGTTGGGTTTGGATTCTACCCAGCTTACAAGGCGTCGTCGCTCGATCCCATCGAGGCCCTGCGGTTCGAATGATCTCACGGGATGCTGATTCGATCTCGCGGCGGGATCGGCGGCGGTCATCATTTCGACCATGGGCAAAGTCTATGACGAGATCACTCCGGAATTGCGTGATTGGTTGAGTGGGCAGCGCCTATTTTTTGTCGCGACCGCGCCACTATCGGGCAGAGGTCACATCAATTGCTCGCCGAAGGGTGGGGACACGTTTAACCCGAGTTCCGCAGTTGGGCCGAGTTGCGAAAAAAGTTTCAGAGGAGAGGCATGATTTGGTGGTGGGAGCTTACGAGGGAAGCGCGTGGTTTGAGGGCATGTAGTG
>Ga0335398_10000876_pt1 | contig 52499 bp, 49 predicted proteins | sample BON03_FD_205742 | JGI IMG/M metagenome (GOLD analysis project Ga0335398, IMG submission 205742) | Freshwater microbial communities from Lake Bonney liftoff mats and glacier meltwater in Antarctica - BON-03 (spades assembly) (version 2) | ecosystem: Environmental > Aquatic > Freshwater > Ice >... | reverse complement strand
CACTCTATGAAAACCGACTGGCGTTTTCAATCAGGTGTTTCGCTCAGCTCCAGCTGTCCCACACCTGCTTCCACTGCTCATACTCCGGCGGTCGCAGGCGGTAACACCAGATATTGCCGGTGTGCAGGGATAGCAGTTCGTCTTCTATCACTTCAACAAAGCGGGCCTGCTCGTGGGGGAGGACGGTGAGCGGAGCCTGAGCTCTGGCCATTGCGGTTGCCTGTTGTTTAGTATTTTTATTTCTGACGATCGCGCCTACAAGTTCGGCGATAGGGTTCCTATAGCGCATGCGGAACACGTCGGGGTCGCCTAGAGACTGGGCGACGGCGGGATAGCGGGCGCAGGAGCGCTCATAAGCCCAGATGAAGACATCGCGCAGCAGGGTAACATCGTTCAGCTCATATACGCCCAGTATTGCTTCCACATAGAGGTGCTGAGGAACATCTACAAACGACAGTGGACTCAGATTCTCCCGGATCAGCGGGATGTTGGCTGCCAGCCGGGACACGCGCTTGTTGACATCTTCAAAAGGCTGCAGATATGGCAGATGCACCATTGCAAAGAATGCCTGCTCGAAGGGATCGCTGATAGCCGCTGCGGTATTCAGTATCTGGTCGAAGTTTTCTTCAATAAGTTGAGGTACGGCTAATGGCGGATAAACGGTACCGCCAATTCCGACTGTAATTGTTCGCAGGCGGCCACGGGCTTGCTGGTCAGCCATCAGATTGTTGGCCAGCAGCGAATGCAGGGTGAACAGGGTGGGGCGGTCGAACCGAGTCTCATCAGCATGATCTATCAGAAATTCAATGGCGGCTTTGTGATTGAGGATCATCTGCGTTTCACGCGTATCTTTACCTTCGGCTGCTGCGCCTGCTGACAGCAGATGCTCAGTCTCGAGCAGAGAGTAAGTGTTGCCTTCAAGGCGGCTGGAGTTCCAGGAGAGCTCGATCAGCAGGCGATTCATCACCGTGCGCGCATGGGTGCCAGCGGGATAAATTGGTGCACTCTGTGCTTTACCAAGCGCAGCGAGATGCTGGCGGGTCTCCGCGGGCAGATAACAGCTTTCATTGGGGCGGTAGCTGTTCAGGAAGGCATAGTTATAGCTGACCGGCTTCCGCATTTGCACGGGCGCACGAACGGCCTTGCGCACAGCCTGCGCTGCCGTTGACAAGGGCAGCGTAAACCCCGGCTCAGCGATGCCTCCGCTCACGTTAATGCCAACGCGAAGGGGATAGAAAACCGTCTCGGGGATGCCAGCGCCTGCTGGATAATTTTTCATCATATTCAGCACCAACGCCCAGTAGCAACGCTCAGGTCCAACGTATCGGGACCAGGGTACCTCTTGAACAACTTTTGTTTGGACATGATGAAATTATTATGGCGCGATATCCGGGCTTGCGCCAGGTTAAAGTTGAACTTGTTCTCCGTCAGCCATTCCGCCAATCAGCGCTGGCACTGATCAAATTCGAGCCTTATACTCCCAGAGCGACGTATCAAGCAATAACAGCCGTTCCACCAACAATAAAAGAAAAGGATTAAGCAATGCGAAAACTCCTGCTTCTAACTCTGGCACTGCTCTTTACGCCCTTGCTGGCAAATGCCCAGGGACCGATGGCCACCAGTGCCGAACCGTTCAAACTGGGCACTTTTCAGATTGGCGGCGTACCCAAAGTTGGCGTGGTGCTGCGTGATCAGTACATTGTTGATCTCGACGTGGCCAACCGCGATCTGGAAACCAACCCCATGTATCCGCGCCTGCCGATGCCCGGCGATATGATCGATCTGATCGGGCAGTATGAGTACGGACTCAAGTACCGGCTCTATGAACTGGTGACGCGCATGGTCAACGACGGTCTGGTCAGCGGGCCGGATCGGGCAGCCTATGTTTACGAGCGTGCGGATGTGCGAGTGCTGCCGCCGCTGATGTATCCAGGCAAGATTCTGAATGCGGCGGTGAATTTTTACAGCCATGTGAACGAGGGTGGCACCGCGGAACAGCGTGCTGCTGAGCAGCGTCGGCGCCGCGAGGAGCGCGGTGTGCCTTATCTGTTCCTGAAGCCCAGCCGTGGTGCGGTGATCGGCGCTGATGACACCATCATCATTCCCTGGGGCCGCGACCGCACGGATTGGGAAGTGGAGTTGGGTGCGGTGATCGGTCGGCCGGCCAAGTATGTAACGGCACACAACGCTGAGGATTATGTGTTCGGTTACACCATCACCATGGATATTTCAGACCGGGGCGGACGTCCACCGGGTGGTAATGCGACCAGTTCGGACTGGTTCGTTGGCAAGGGTCACGATACCTTTGCGCCGATGGGGCCGTGGATAGTGCCCAAGGAGTTCTATGGCGATCCGATGGCGAATCTGCGTCAGACGCTCAGCGTTAATGGCGAGACTATTCAGGACGCGCAGGCGGGAGACATGATCCATTCGCTCTGGGAAGTGATTGAGTACGCGACCTCGATAATCACGCTCTATCCGGGTGACGTGATCAACAATGGCACGTCCGGTGGCACCGGTGGCCGACGTGAAAGTGGTCAGAGTTTCCTGCAGCCAGGTGAAGTTGTTGAGGCTTCAATCGATGGTATCGGCACCATGAGTTTGAGGGCAGAAGCGGGTCCTGTGCCTCCAGAAGGTACTGGCGCGCAGTTGCCGCCGGTGCGCACTTACCGCAATTGATTGCATAAATGGATGATCAGCAAAGTCCCGGTTTCTGTTCAGGAGCCGGGACTTTTTTGCTCCACCTGATACCATTTACCCTGCTCGCGCACGAACGCCGAAAGCTCGTGATACACCGCCTCATTGCCATCTTCATCGATGTCAGCTGCTTTGAATTCTACCAAAGCATGACCATGCACTACCAAAGAATTTTCTCTCCCGCCCAGTCCAGGTAGCTTGCCTCGCCATCCACAGGCAGGTCTTCCATCAGCTTCAACAATTGCGTGGCAGTGAAGTCAGCGGTAAACAATTTTTCCGGCGGCACATTGCGCTGGAAGGGTCGCGACAATTCGGTATCGACCGTGCCAGGATGGTAGGCCAGCAACTTCACATTGCGCGCGCTGCGAGCGTATTCAACCGCAGCGGTTTTGATAATCATATTGAGCGCTGCCTTGGAGGCGCGATAGCTATACCAGCCGCCAGCACGGTTGTCGCTGATGCTGCCGACTCTGGCGCTGAAAATTGCCACGCGACAGGGGCGGATGCCTTTCAATACAGGCATCAACGCGGCGAGCCAGAGCGCAGGCACAATCGTATTGACGCGCAGCACTTCAGCCATGTGTTCGGCATCAATATCCTGCAGTCTTTTTTCCGGTTGCAGATTAGCTGTATGCAGAATCCCCTGGCAGATAAATACTTTACCGAAGGTTCCTTTATCGGCGGCAACAAGTTCTGCGATGCCAGAGATCTGGTTTTGAGAGTTATCGCAATGCAGAGATTGAATGCGTGAATTTTCCAGCAGTGCTGCAGGAAGTGGGTTGCGACTGATGGTGATTATTTTTGCCACTGACTCATCGCTGAGCAGCCGTTCAATCAGCGCCTGGGCAATGCTGCTGCCAGCACCGATCACCAGTGCACTCGCTACCTCAGGTTTTAGATCATCCATCACGGCTTCCGTTTAATCGATTTTGCAGGTTCCAGTATCGCAACGCGGCTTGCCCGTGACCCAGCTGGAAATGCGGTGCCGGTGGCGGGCGAACAGATGGTATACGGCATCAGCGATGGGGCGGATCAGGGGCCAGCGCATGAAGGCGAACCAGTGGCCTTTGCCAACCAGATCCCAGGCGCGGCAGGTGACGTCGAGTCCATAGATCATGCTGCCATCGGGCAGTTCGCCATGCAGAAGTTTATCGGCGGCAGCGGGATCAATATGCGGAAAACGTTCGCTGAAATCGCTGAGATTGATGTCCTGCAGATCGAGCGCGTGATGGGTGTCCAGACGCTGCAGGTGTCGAATTTCGGACATGCACAGCCCGCATTGACCATCGTAAAAAACTCTCAGCTGGGCTGGCGTAGAGGATGGCGTAGAGGATGGCGTTGAAGAGGCGGCAGATAAAACAGTCATGGTTCACTTCTCGATTCAGAGATTCTTAGCATAGTTATACGCAGCTCTCAGCAAATTGGCTCGCTTTAACACCCTCATTAAAAGTATGGAAGCGACGGTGTTTCTCAAGATAGCGCAGCAAAAACTATATGTATTGTACCCAACGGCAGCCTTGCAAAAATACTGTGATTATTAGCTGAAATTAAATCCTGTTAAGCTGACGAGGTGTGCGATGACAAACTCAGTGGAAATGGCTTTGCCTGCCACCAATTACAGTATTGAATCTGCTAAAAATATCCTTGATCGCCTGTTTCGCAACTTTGATGGCTGTCTCGACGTTCGTTTATGGGACGATTCTGAAGTACGTATAGGCGCTGGCCAGCCCGCGTTTACGCTGATTTTCCGTTCGGCCAAAGCTTTCCAGGATCTTGTTCTGACCCGTCATCCACTTAATCTTACTGAGGCTTATTTTCAAGGCCTGATAGATGTTGACGGCGATCTCTACAGCGCAATCAAGCTGCGACATTACCTTACTACGCTGGACTTGTCTGTACTCGATAAGACCATGCTCGCTGTCAAAGCCTTACGTATCAGGCCGGCAAAAAAAGAAGTGCTGGCGGATGCGGTGCCGCGCTGGACCAGAGGTCTTGAGCAAAAGCTGGGCGCCGGATTCAGCAAAGCCACCAACAGGAATGCGATTTCTTTTCATTATGATGTGTCCAACGAGTTTTATGCGCTGTGGCTGGACCAGCAGATGCTCTACTCCTGCGCCTATTACGAGCATCCGGCGCAGACTCTGGAGCAGGCGCAATGCAATAAGCTGGACCATATCTGCCGTAAATTAAGGCTTCAACCAGATGAGCAACTGCTGGATATTGGTTGCGGCTGGGGTGCTCTGGTGTGCTGGGCTGCGGAACATTATGGCGCCATCACCCATGGCATCACGCTGAGCCGAAAGCAGTATGATTATGCCCGACAGACTATCAAACAACGCGGTCTGGAGGGGAAAGCTTCTGTAGAGCTTTTGGATTATCGAGATCTCAAGGGTGAGAACCGTTATGACAAGCTGGTCAGTGTGGGCATGTTTGAGCATGTGGGTTTGAAAAATCTGCCGCGTTACTTTGCCGCGGCTAATCGCGTTCTGAAGCCTGGCGGCTTATTTCTCAATCAGGGCATCAGCAGCAAAATCAGTGGCTGGAAGAAGACGGTTGGCACCGAATTCATTAACCGTTATGTATTTCCAGACGGGCAGCTGGAAACCATCAGTACCGCGCAGACGCTTATCGAGCAGGCAAATTTTGAGATTCACGATCTGGAGGGCCTGCGCCTGCATTATGCGTTGACGCTGCGGGAGTGGGTGAAGCGCCTGGAGGCGCATCGGGAAGAAGCGCTGCGCTATGTGCCTGAATCCGTGTACCGGGTCTGGCGTCTGTACATGACAGGCTGCGCGCTGCAGTTTGAAGAGGGTGGCATGAGCCTGTATCAGATTCTGACCTCCAAGCGCACGCCGTTTGCTAATCCGCTGCCGCTGACCCGGCGCGATCTTTATCTTAATTAGTAAAGACGGGGTTCAGAGAAGTTCGACCCAGGGACGCTCGACTTACGGACATTCGACTTAAGGACACTCGACTTACGGACAGGGCTCCTCCCCGGCAACCGGACTGGCCCCAGCGGGCAGGAAACGGCAGGGATCAGAATCCTGCAGCGAGATGCGGGCACCGGTGCGGATTAATGCGCTGGTGCCGGGGCCCTGCACAAAGCTGTAGCCTTCGCGGCTACTCAACCAGGCCTGCGGTCCGCCGAGATAACGCCCGGCGGCCAGGGTAACATCGCGGATGCGCGACACCATCGCTTCATAGGCCTCATCGCCCTGACTAAGGCCGGTAAAACTGCCCAGATCCAGACTGGCAACATAGACGATGTCCACACCCGGTGTGTTTGCCACTTCTTCGATAATCTCGACACCAGCTGGGGACTCAATCATTGCCACGACCAGAATATTGTCATTGGCAGTCTGACGGTAATCGCGGCCCCATAAAGCGCCGTATTGACCGCCGCCCTGGCTGCGTTTGCCGAGCGGCGGGTACTTCGCGAAGCTGACGGCGTTGCGGATTTTCTCCACGCTGTCGACCATCGGAATAATGATGCCGAGCGCGCCGACATCAACCGCTTTCTGAATGTCGCCTTCGGTGGCATCAGCGACCCGGATAAACGGAATAGCTGGCGCATCCCTGCAGGCCCAGATCATCGCAGCCGTCTCGGAATAGCTCAGCGGACTGTGCTGCATTTCAATCCACATATAATCAAAACCGGCATTGGCAACGGCGCAGTAGGCGGCCGGTTCAGCGCTATCAATGGTGCCGCCCACCACCGGCGTGCCAGCGGCGAGTTTGGGGATGACGGTGTTATAGATACGCGGAGTGGCGCTGTCAGTGGGCTGAGCCTGCGCGGTTACGACAAGGCCGAGAGAGAGGCTCAGCGTGAGACCCAGCGCGAGCCTCAGCGAGTGCCATAGAAAGAGACCCGGCGCGAGCCTTAGAAAGAGCCTCAGCAAGTGCCTTAGAAAGGGACCCGGCGCGAGCGGGCTGCGGGCTGTCCTGGTGCGGTCAAAAAAACAATTCAGCATCAGGATCTCTCAGTGATCCAGCCAGCTGGTGTCATCCGGTGGCGGTTCTTGCCCGTTGACGGTGGTGCTTTGGCGACGGCGATCTTCAGCAGCACGAGCGCGGCTTAAAATATCGGCGGGAATCTCTTCACCGACCACAATGCCCTGAGCGCGGGTGGGCGCAAAATAAATTCGGGCATTAGCCATCTCGTCGGTGGTTTCGGGACCATAGACCACGTCTGCAGTCGGGTCCGGGTTAAACGGATTGCCAGCGGAGTTATCAAACCACCAGCTCATGTGCATGGTGGAGCCGGCAGGGATAAATTTAGGCTCCTCATACTCATACAGGAACTGCCAGTTAAAATCATATTCCGGCACCCAGAGCAGGGTCTCGCGCTCGCCATCAGGGTATTCAAGTTCATAGCGCATGGCTTTGCCGCGATAGTGCATATGCGGTCCCATCGACAGCAGATAAATATCCTCAGTGATGGCATGGGTGTTGTTGACTTCAAAATTGGGATCACCAGCAGGGATAGTCCAGCCACTGTGCGGCAGCAGATTGGTTTCGACAACATAGTCGATGACTTCACCATCCCGGTAAAACTCAAAGCCAGCCTTGGTGTTATCGAACACCGCCGTGTCTTTGCCAGTCTGCTTGTGATAATGCATGTTCACAGTAATGAAGGGGTCTTCGGGCATCAACACGCCCCAGCCCTGCGGATAGGTGAAGGGGCCGCGGCCTGGCACGCCGACACCCATATGACTGGATACGATATGGTGCACCCAGGGGCCGCCGGGATTCAGCTCGGCCTTGGAGATCCATTTCGGTTGCTGGTGAGCGCCAGCAGGAATCATCATCTGGTAAGTGGGCTGCCAGTCGGCCACATCATCGCCCACATAGACCGGCTTTTCGAATTCAACAATCAGGTCAGGATCGCCAATCCACCAGCCGGATGCGGGTTGATTGTTCTCGCTGGCAGCAATCGGTCTGGCATCGGCAGGGTCGCCTTCAACAGCACCGCCCTCTATCCAGGCGAGCAGCGTGCGTTTATCGGCAGCTTCCAGATAACGCTCACCTTTGAACTCGCCTTGATGACGCAGATGCGCGCCCCAGGGTGGCATGTAGCCAGTTTCAACGGCGCGTTTGATCAGCGGCGCCCACGGCCTGACTTCGGCATAGGTGGCCAGTGACATCGGAGCGGTAATGCCCCCGACTTTGGGGCCGTTGATCTGGTGGCAGACAACGCAGTTCTCGTGAAAGATTGGCTGCGCATCAGCGTAGAAGGTGGGTGTGTCATCAGCGCTGGCGGGCATCGCGAAAAAGGCAGCGAAGGCCAGCGAAGTGAATGCCAGAGAACTGAATTTAAACGCACCGGTTTTAAAAGAACCAGGTTTAAAGAATAGTACGGACGTTCCAGACTTCATGGGATTACCCTCTTATTGAAGAACTTGGATCTGATTTACCTAATCTAATGACACTGCCCGATAATGTCCAGCGCGAATTCTTAGCTGCTGATGACTTGCCAGCGTATTGAGCTTGAGCGCAGAATAATCCCTGAAATAAATCAGTCTCTGGAGCCGTTACGGTTATGACTACAAAAAAGCCCGATAAAAGCAAACTGGATCGCGTGCTGGAAGAGCAACGCCGCTACATTGCGGAGCGCGAGAAAGGCTATCGAGAACAGGCATTGAAACTTTACCCGTGGATCTGCGGGCGCTGTGCCAGGGAGTTCACCCGCGCTAATCTGCGCGAACTGACTGTGCACCATGTCAATCATGATCACGACCATAATCCGCCGGATGGCAGTAACTGGGAGCTGCTTTGTCTCTATTGCCATGATGAAGAGCACAGCAAATTTGAAAATTTTATCCGCTACGGCAGCAGCTCCGAAGCTAAACGGGACGCGGCAACCCACAATCCGTTTGCCGGGCTGAAGGATGCACTGAACAGCAAAAAACAGCTTTAGCAAATAAGAGTCTATCAAAAGCCTGGTTAAAACGTTCCCCGCACCTTGAACACCACTTCGGCGCCACTGCTGGTGCAGATGTTTTCAATCTCTCTAAGCACACCATCACGAAGATAGCCGGCGTATCGGCGTCGGTTAACACAGCGATCGACCTCAAAGGCATTATTCACTTCCAGACGATAGGTCAGCCCGGCAAACCCGGTTTTTTCCGCGAACGCTGACACCCGGGGCGGAAACGGCAGCGAACTTCTGCTGTCGTTTTCATAACTGAAACGGTTGCCGTTGATGCGGGTGAAGTAATTAAAACCGTAGTTCATATTCAGCGCTGCTACGTCGTGACGAAAGCCCAGATTGTAGCCACCCCGGTCATGCGGGAAAAAGCGCTGGCTGCTGACCGGGACGAAGGGATCATCTTCAAATCTGGCTCGTTGAACGGTGAGGTTGCCGGTGAACAGCGCCTGCGGCAGATTAATAAAACCGAGCCGAATGCTGGCATTAAATGCCACACCGAAAGCGGTGGCCGGACCGACATTGCCGTTGGTGGACTGCAGATTGGTGGGTGAAGGGGAGATATCGATTTTGCCGATCTTATTCTCAAAATCATAGTAGAAAAAACGGGTATTCAGCGCGCCGCCATCATTGGGCAGGCGATAATCGATCGAGGTTTCAATGCGTATGCTCTCTTCGGGTTCCAGCTCAGGATTGCCGGCAGTGGTGTTCTGGTCGTTATCCTGTTCATTAGCGGATCTGGAGAAATCTGCAAAACTGAGCTGCGACACGCTCTTTTCCAGGGTTGCCTTCAACTGCAGCGCATTATTGATATTGAAGCGAAAATCAAATTTTGGTTTGAGATAACTGAAATCACGCTTGTTACTGACATCGCCGCTTTGCTCAATCTCCGAAAACTCACTCACCAGCGAACTTTCAAGGGTCATGCGCGGCGTGATCTGCCAGTTGTGAACCAAAAACGGCTCATAGCGGATCTCTTCGACTGTGGAATTTGCGTTGGGGGAGGCTACGGGTGTTAAGCCACCAAAATCCGGCGAACCGGCACGCGCAGTCAGTACGCCCAGCTTTAGATTGGAATCCTGAGTGGTCTGGGCGATCTCTACACCTGCTTCAATGCCATGCGCTGCATTCAGCGACCGGGTGTAGGAGCTGCGCATGATGCGCTCGGCATAACGGCTTTTGGTATCCAGATAGAGGTTTTTGGTTTGCGGTCCAGCCGGGTCTGTGAATATAAAACGTTCGCGAGTGGCGTTATTGATCTGCTCATTGGCGATTAAGAGCATCTTAAGGCGGCTGCCATTGACAAAGCTGTGTTCATAATCACCGCCGATTTCCCAGTTTTCGGCTTCGCCAGGAATCGCTTCACGATCGTAAGAGACGATGGGTCTGCCGGTATTATGGTCGGTAATGGTTCTTTGCAGAGTCGATTCGGGATCATTTTGCGTGAACAGGGCGTTGACTGCAATTCTGTCCCGGTCAGTCAGCGCATATGAGACGTTGGAGTTCAGCGTGTAAGTGGTCTGATCCCGGAAGCGCACGGACTCGATTACATCATTGGGCGAGAAGTCACCGTTGATGCTGCCTTCCAATCCGTCGGTGCGCTGATAGCCGGTGCGCACCAGACCGCTCAGCACATAATTCAAGCGTCCGTTCTGACCGCTCAGCGCCAGTGTGCCGCCCGGTTTTATCTTGCCATCATCAAAGTAGGTAGCATTGACTTCGGAGGTTATGCTGGTCTTTGATTGACTTTCGAACAGCACGATATTGACCAGTTGGCCACTGTTCTGAACATCGAGGGTGCTAGAAGTGCCGCGTACAATTTCAATGTAATTGACCTGATCAGCGGAGATACGGTCGAGCTGACTTCTGGCTTCATTGGCTTTGCCAGCCATGCGTTTGCCGTCGATAAGAATCTGTGCGCTTGAACCCAGGCCGCGATCGTTGCCGCCGCCGGGCCCGCCGGGTCCGCCGCCTCCCCCGCCTCCCAGAATCATATTGATGCCGGGGATGCGGTTGAGCATATCGTTGACCGTATTGGGGGCAAATCCTGCAAAGAATTCGGCGGGATAGGTGACTGTGGAGTCGTTATCGTTCTGAGCCAGCGCGGTGGCAGGAGCGACGATCAGTGCGAACAGCAGGCTGCTCAGGGTTTTGTTACGGTTGATTCTTGCCATTATTATTTTCCGCAGACTAGGCCTTACGTTAAGGTCGCGTTAATGCTGTATCGACGAGAATAAAAACAATTGCCAAACAAGTCCATCCCGCCTCTGTAACTAGTTGTAGCAGCTCCAGAACAGGTTTGTACTGATTGAATTCCACCGGCGACTGATGCAGGGTGGTTGAAACTTCGCAAGTAGACTATTTGTATGACTCAGAAGAGGAAAACCCCGATGAAGAAATTAATCGCAAATCTGACGCTGGCTTCAGCTGCGTTAATGAGTATTGTTCCTGCCCACGCCCAATCCGACAACGCCGTCACGTGGCTGCTTAATGGCTTTAACTATGATGGTTTGACGGGAGATACGCTGGAGCTGGATATCAATTTTGGTACCCGCTTCGCAGCGGCTAACGGGATTGCAGCCTTCACCAACGGGGCGGCGATCGCTGTCACTGGTACGTGCTTTGTTACCATTTCGAATCGTGCTATCTGTGATCTCGCGCTGCTAAATGCCGCAATAACAGTGGATATTGGCCTGAATACGCTTGATGGTTTTGTTGATGTTACTGATCAGAACGGTGATCTGATCGCTGCCGGAACTATGCAACTGTTAGATATTGAGTGAACGGTCTTGTCGTGTTCGACGATCAGGGCCCGGCCGCTTCATCTCGAACTGCCGGGCCCTGGGTTTGCAGTTCGGCCTCCATGGTCTCGCGCATTTTAAATTTCTGGATCTTCCCGGTCACCGTCATCGGGAACACATCCACAAAGCGGATGATGCGCGGGATCTTGAAGTGGGTAATCTGATCCTGGCAGAACGCCGTAATCTCATCAGCGCCGATCTGCTGCCCTTCACGCAGTTGCACCCACGCACAGACTTCCTCGCCGTATTTTTCATGGGCAATGCCGAACACCTGCACTTCCTGAATAGCGGGATGCGTATATAGAAATTCTTCAACTTCACGTGGATACACATTCTCGCCACCGCGGATAATCATGTCTTTAATGCGGCCGACGATTTTCACATAACCTTCCGTATCCATCACCGCCAGATCACCAGAGTGCAGCCAGCCGGCGGCATCAATGGTTTCCAGGGATTTGTCCGGGTCGTTCCAGTAACCCCGCATCACCGAATAACCTCGGCAGCACAACTCACCTTTTTCCCCAATCGGCACTACCCGACCTTCCGCATCAATTATTTTGATTTCCTGATGCGGTCCCACCTTGCCGACCGTGGATACGCGCTTGTCCAGCGGCGCATCAATCGCGGTCATGTGATTGACCGGGCTGGTTTCGGTCTGGCCGTACATGATGGCGATATCGCGCATATGCATCTCGGCGATCAGCCGCTTCATGATCTGTTCGGGGCAGGGGCCGCCAGCCATCACGCCGGTGCGCAGGGAACTGAGATTGAAGCGTTTGAATTCGGGGCATTCAAGCTCGGCAATAAACATCGTGGGAACGCCATGCAAGGCGGTGCATTTTTCAGCCTCGATAGTTTCCAGCACACTCACCGGTTCAAACGAATCACCGGGAAACACGGCGGTGGCGCCATGGCTGAGGCAGGCCAGATTGCCCATTACCATGCCGAAGCAGTGGTAGAGCGGCACCGGAATACAGAGCCGGTCCTGCTCGGTAAAGTTCATGCCCTGGGCGACCTGATAACCGTTATTGAGAATATTGAAATGGGTGAGCGTAGCGCCCTTGGGCCTGCCGGTGGTGCCGCTGGTGAACTGGATATTGATCGGGTCATCGGGCTGCAGTATTCCGGCAAGTTCGTGCAGACGCTGCAGTTCATCCACACCACCGCGGCTGCACACTTCATCGAAATTGAGCATGCCGGCAGTGTACTCACTGCCCATGCGGATTACCGTCTGCAGATGGGGCAAACGCGCGGCCTGCAGCTGTCCCGGTTTGCACTGTGCCAGCTCCGGCGCCAGTTCCTGCAGCATCTGCAGATACTGACTGGTTTTGAAGTGCTCGGCGCTGATGATGACTTTGCACTCGACTTTATTGAGCGCGTATTCCAGTTCGTACAGACGATAGGCCGGATTGATGCACACCATGATGGCACCGATTTTAGCGGTGGCAAACTGCGTCAGACACCATTCCACCCGGTTGGGCGACCAGATGCCTACCCGTTCACCAGGCTGCACGCCCAATTGCAGCAGGCCGGTGGCAAGCTCGTTAACCCGCTGCTGATAGTCACGGTAATTCCAGCGAATTCGCTGCTGACGGAATACCAGCGCTTCATGCTCCGGGTAAGTGGCGGCGATGCGATCAAAGCAGTTGCCAATGGTTTCATAGAGCAGGGGCTGATCAGCAGAGCCGCACAGATAGCTTTGATTCATCCATTCAATCCTTCTTCGATGAGGAACGCTGCGCCGGTTGCGTCCCATTTTGATGGTTTGCCAATGCGCGTGACCTTCTGGGTCTGCCGGATGGCCGGTTCCAGCAGGGCGGCAAAATCCGCGGTATCAGTGTGCTGCGGGTCCAACCAGGCATCAAGCAGCGCAGGGTCTGCAAGCGGCAGCATCAAGGGCATGGATTTGGGGTGAATATGCTGCCACTGCGGCAACGGCGGCAGCGTTATGATGCTCGCTGCATAAACGGATTCACCGGTTTCCTGATGCAGATAATGCTGACACACCCCACCAAACGCTATCGCGGAGTGTTGCAGTTCAATCATGTGATACGTCTTTTTATCGCCCAGGCCTTCGATAAACGCGGAGGCGGGAATAATGCAGCGCGACTCTTTGAATGGTTTGCAGGCCAGTGAGCGGGGCAGGCTCAGTTTGTCGGAGCGGGAATTGAAGCTGGCGTAGCGGTAATCCGGCTTCAGTGTTTTGCGGTCGAGCATCAGCCACCACAACGCATCCGAGATGCGGCGGCCATCACCGGGATTATGCACAATGGAAATCACCGAGCCGGGCGCAATATCGTGGCTGAAGCGCACCGGATACAGCTGCACGCCAAGCACTGCAAGCAGCTGGCGTACTTCCGGACTGTCGGTGACGTTGTAGCGTCCACACATAAAGCGGGCTCCTGTTCAGGCCTGCACAAAGTACAGCAGACAATCGGTGCGGGCGATCTCCGGATTATTGGTCACCATAAAGAATTTCATGCGCAGGCGGGTGAGCAGCTGATTATCCTGCACCATGAAATAATGCTGCAGGTTGTCTTCCCCGGAATTACTGCGGGCGCGCAGCACTGTCGTCAGTTCGCCGGTAATAAATCCCAGTGGCGTGTGCGGTTCCACATAACTAAAATTCAAATGTTCGACATCGGGCAGCAGGTTGATGCCCTTGATTGCCAGAGGCTGAATGCCATAACTGATTGCCGCACCGTCTTGCAGTTCCAGCCGCAGCGGATTTCGGAAAAACTCCATGGCGATATTATCAGGGGCAAGATTAAGCACATCTTCCAGACCGACAAATTGTGTCATGCCAATCAGTGCGACCCGATCCGATTCATCATCTTTAGCGCCACCGCATTCGATGGTGACGGTCGGGCACAGGGTTTCAGTCAACTCCATCACTGAGCCCAATACTAAATCAGTAATCACCAGGCGATGGCTAAACAGACTGACCAGCGCTTCATGGTGCGCGTCCATATGAACAGCCACGCCGAAGGAAGGTCCGGCGCCAGAGGTATTATGCACATCAATGATGGCTTCGGGTTTTAAGGGTTGCAGCTTGTCCAGCATTGCTTTGGCCAGCTGACTTTGGGCATTGTTATCAAAAGGCGGCCGGAAGCAGCGGTTCAGATCGCGCTCGCCCGGCAGCATGCGATAAAAGAACAGCGGCCTGGCCCGGGCAGCCGCCACACTGGCGATAAAGAAATGCATGTCGACGGCAGGTTTGATGTCCTGGCGCAGCAGCGCATGGATTGCCATGAAACCGGACGGTTCGTTGCCGTGCAGCAGGGAGACCACTGCGCGGCAGCGGGAGCCGTCCCGGCCGGGAATATAAATATGAGTCGGCCCCGGCAGTGCCTGCAAAAAATCAATGGCGCTCGGTGCCACTTGTTCGGATGCAGGGCTGTGCCAGTAATGCAACAACGCAGTCATAAAGGATTCCTTATGGCACCTTCCAAGCGCTTTGCAACTGTTGTTGGTGCAAAGAATCGGATGTGCTGTAAAACAAATGCTCCTGGATAAAAAAAGCGCTGGACGACCGCATCAACGCCACTGTGAAACTGGAATATTCTGCAGGCTGTATTGCTGATACTGCCGCTGCATCTCCATTAACGCTTCATCCTGCGACAGCTCTTTACGCAGAGCTGTGAGTTTATCGAGTTGCCACTGAGCGCCGGTCTGGCGATTGTCCAGGCGCTCATGGATCACGGTCAGCAGCCCTTCATAATCAGCTTTCTGAAATCCCATTGCGGCCAGCTGTTCGGGCAGCAGCGGTAGCAGTGTATGCAGAATATTGGCGGCGGTGCGGTACTCAGGTTCAGACTGAGTTATCGAAGGCCAGATCAGTTCCGCTTTCAAGCCCTGCTCGGCCGCGCGGTAAAAGTTACGCACGCAATAATCAAACGGAATTGAAGGTAACAGATCATTGATGCTCGTTTGCATCAGCCGCGCCAGCCCGATAATCAGCGCCGAATTTGCCATCATATCGACGACGGATGGCCCGGCTGGCAGTGCCCTCATTTCAATGCGCAGATGTCCCCCATCGACGGGATCATAGACTGGGCGATTCCATAGCCATACCGTGCCCATCTGCAAGCGCAACTCCTGTAATGCCGGTGTTTCGCCAGCCCGCAGCGCCGAAAACGGATCCTCATCACTGCAGATCGGAATGATTGGCCGATACAGACAGGCTGCTTCAGTGAACAGTTCCAGCGCACTTTTGCGGACCCAGGCGTTGCCAAAATTCACCCGGGCCGGACGCGGGTGAACCGGATCCGGACGCCGACAATCAATGGCCTGTTTGAATAAGGGGATTCGGGTTTCATGCCAGAGCCGTTTGCCAAACAGGATGGGTGAATTTGCAGACGCTGCCAGCACCAGCGGAGTGACCAGTTGCACCGCATTATAAAAGTCGGCGAATTCACCGGCAGGAACGCGCAAATGAATTTGAAAAGAGGTGTTGGCTCCCTCAGGGGTCACGTCTTCCATTTCCAGATCAAGTTGCTCCTCACCCTGAATGTTGATGCGAAACAGACCGCGGCGGATATTGCGCAACTCTCTGGTGAGCACGTGGTAGCGGGGCAGATCGGTCATCACCTGGTAACCGAGATCGGCAGGTTGCAGGGTGGGCAGAATGCCGATCGGGAACACCGTGCCCTGCCATTGACTGGCGCACTGATTGATTTTTTCCAGTGCGTGTAACGCTTCGGTTTCGGTGGCCTTGAAACAGTTGTCCTTGATCAGCACTGGGCTGAAATTGTATTCCAGGTTAAAGCGGTTTAGTTCCAGCGTCAGCTGCGGGTCATTCAAGGCCGCCTGAATGTCCTGATTGATCAGCAGCGGGCGGCCCTGGGCATCAACGATATACAGTTCCAGTTCGGCGCCAAAGGATTGCGGACCTGCTCCGAATTGCGGATCAGCCAGTAATTGCGCCAGCGCTTTTAGATTGCTTCCCAAACGATCTCGAAAGCGGGAAAAGTCTTCCTCGGTGAAATCCGTGCGATCAATAGCAAGGCCCATGAGTTTCCTTGTACGCAAAAGATGGTGTCTCATTGTATGGGAGTGCGTTTGCTGATGTCACCTGCAGCGCAATCTGTACCGCTCAGCGACAGCATTCACAAGCACCATAACCTGATATTTCGGTGATCTGCCGCATTTAAGCCTGGGCGGCTGGCAACTCTATATTCAGCCGCGTAGACTCGCCCGTTCAGTGTGTTCAGTAATGATTAAACGAAATGAATCAGGATATCGAAATGAGCGCTAGTATTGCCAGTTTGACACTCCACAGCGAGGTTTTAGACGAGGCCAGCGAGGGAGTTGAGCAGTTTATCGAACGCATGGGCCTGAACGCCCAGAGTGACGGTATGCCCAGAATCGCCGGGCGCCTGTTCGGATATTTCATCATCCACGGTGGGCCGGTCAGCTTTGCGCAATTGGCTGAGGAGCTAAAAGTCAGCCGTGGCAGCGTCAGCACCAATGCGCGCATGCTGGAAAGTATAGGCTTTATCGAAAAGGTCACCATGCCCGGCGATCGCCAGGATTATTACCGGCTTTCACAATCCCCCTATGTGCGGATGATTGATGGCGTAGTGGCGCGAATGCGGCGGATGCAGACAATCGTGGATCAAGCCAGCAATTCGATTCCGGACGGCATGCAGGAGACTAAACAGCGTCTTCGGGAAATGCAACGCTTCTATCGTGAAGCCCGCAGCAGCAATGAGCTGCTGCTTAAAAAACTATCACTCACTGAGTAACGGAATCGCCATGAAAAACTCCTTAATGAAGCGCATGGGGCGCTTAGTGCTGCCAGTGTTTATCGTTGGCGTTGGCGTAATGCTTGCTGGCGCGATGATTATTTTTAAAGAACAACCCGAAAGTACAGCGGTGGCCGAGCGCGTTGCCGCGGTGGAAATCATGACTGCGCGCAGCGCTGATATCACTTTTACTATTGCCTCTCAGGGCACGGTGACCCCGCGTACGGAGACTACCATCGTGTCTGAGGTTTCTGGCAAGGTGATATCAGTGTCTGAAAAACTGGTAGCGGGCGGTTACTTCAATCAGGGCGAAGTGCTGCTGACCATCGATTCAGACGATTATCAGGTGGCGGTGGAGCAGGCACGCGCCAATCTGTTGACCGCCCAGGCGCAGCTCAGTCTGGAGGCGGCTCAGGCCGAGCAGGCCGGCAAACAATGGGATCTCTCCGGCCGTTCGCGTGAAAGTGCACCGCTGCTGGCCCTGCGCACGCCTTTTCTGCTGGAAGCGGAAGCGCGGGTGCTTTCTGCAGAGTCAGATCTGCAAAGAGCAGAGCGACAACTTGCCCGCACCACTATTCGAGCACCTTACGATGCGCTGGTCCGCGAGAAATCTGCCGATATCGGTCAGTACATCAGCATGGGCAGCCAGATAGCGAGCATTTTTGCCACTGATTATGCTGAGATCAGGCTGCCCCTGAGCGACAGCGATCTGGCATGGCTGGCGCTGCCGCGGCCCGGACAACTGGCTGGCGCGGAGGCCTCGCCGGTTGTTCTGCATGCGGTCGTGGCTGGCCGGCAACAGCATTGGCAGGGCAGCATTGTGCGCACGGAAGGCGTGGTCGACAGCAATAGCCGGATGCATTTTGCGGTGGCCCGTATCGCGGATCCGTATGCGTTGCGCAAGCCGGATAAAGCTGTGCTGTCGGCTGGCACGTTTGTAAACGCCAGACTAAGTGGCATCCGTGTCAGCAATATTTTTTCGCTGCCGCATAAGGCGCTCTACAATGGCAATGAGGTGTTGCTGATGGATGCAGAGCAGCGCCTGCGCCGACGTCAGGTCAATGTGGTTCGTGCTGATGCCGACTGGGTCTATATCGATCAGGGGCTCAGCGACAATGAGCAGGTGATAATTTCCCCCGTGCAGATAGCGCTGGAAGGTATGCGCGTTAATCCGAGTGTAAGTCCTGGTGCAAATGCTGGCGTGGTTCCTGGGGTGACAAGCCAATGAAACCTGTTCCGCAGACCTCTCATAAGGGCATGATCGCCTGGTTCACCAGCAATGGCATCGCTGCCAATCTGCTGATGCTGTTGATTGTTGCGGCGGGAATCGCGTCAGTTTTCGTCATCAAAATTCAGATATTTCCTGATTTCGAAACCCGCATGATTCAGGCCTCCATGGCCTATCCCGGCGCCGCGCCAGAAGAAGTGGAATTGGCGATTGTGGTGCCCATAGAGGAAGCTATTCAGGGTCTCAGCGGCATCAACCGAATCCGCTCCACAGCCAGAGAAAGCTCTGGCATGGTGATGCTGGAGATTGGAGCAGGCTATGACGTCGTTGACCTTTTGAACGAAGTAAAAAGCCGCATTGACCGCATTTCTACGTTTCCTAATGGGGTAGAGCGGCCGGTGGTGCGTGAAATTGAAATGGTGCAACCGGTGCTGAATGTGTCGGTGTATGGCAACCTGAACGACCGCGCCATGAAATTACTGGCGCAAAGCATTCGTGACGACATTATGTTGTTGCCGGAAGTCAGCCAGGCGCGTATTCAGGGCGAGCGGGCGTTTGAGATTGCCGTTGAGGTTTCAGAGAATGATCTGCGTAAATACGGGCTGACCATGTCGCAGGTAGCGAATGCTATCCGTGCCTCTTCTGTTGATGTGCCAGGTGGCGCCATTAGAACCGAAGCAGGACGCATTCAGCTGCGCACTCAGGAGCAGGCCTATACCGGTGTTGAATACGGAAACATCGTGTTGCGCACCAATGCCGATGGTAGCCGCTTATTGGTTAAAGACATCGCTACTGTAACGGATGGCTTTGTTGAGACTGAAAATTTTTCCCGCTTCGACGGCAATCGCTCACTCACCCTGCAGATACTCTCAACGCCTGAGCAGAATGTGCTGGATATAGAACAGGCGGTTGGACGGTATATTGAACAGCAGCGTGGCAGTTTTCCACCTGGAGTCAGTGTAGCCAGCTGGGGCAACACCGCTTTCTATCTCAAGGGCCAGCTCAATATGATGCTTGGTAACCTGGCGATGGGCGCCTTCCTGGTGTTCTTCGTGCTGACCACCTTTTTGCGTCTGAAGATTGCGATCTGGGTGATGATTGGCATTCCCGTGAGTTTCTTCGGCGCATTATGGTTGATGCCGATGGGCCCGTATCCGGTAGACATCAATATGATCAGCCTGTTTGGCTTGATACTGGTGCTGGGGATTGTGGTCGACGATGCCATTATCACCGCCGAAAGTGTGCACTCGGAAGTCACCAAAAACGGGCATAGTCTGGAAAATGTCATCACCGGCGTTAAGCGGATTTCGGTGCCGGCTACCTTCGGCGTACTTACCACTATCGCGGCCTTTGCACCGATGCTGCTGGTCGGTGGTCAGGTGGCACCGTTTTTCGAAGCTATCGGTATGGTGGTGATTCTCTGCCTGCTGTTCTCGCTGATTGAATCCAAGTTGATTCTGCCTGCGCATCTGGCTCATTCCGCGCTCGGCAAAAAGAAGCGCAGCAAGCCCAGCCCTCTGGAGCGCTATCAGGAATGGGTGGCCAGTTGGCTGGCGCGCTTCATTCATAATGCCTATAAACCCGCGCTGATAAGAGCGCTGGCGAACCGCTATGCCACGGTGGCACTGTGCCTGACCGCGCTGATTATCAGTGCCGGTATTGTCATTGGTGGTCTGGTCCGTTTTGAATTCTTCCCGAATATTCCCAGCGACTTTATTCAGGCCGAATTAAACATGAATGATGGGGCTTCCTATGAGGCGCGCAATGCCGCACTGAGCCGCATGGAGCAGGCGGTGCTGACGCTGAACGAAGAATATCCGGATGAAAATCCTGTTGATCATGTGATGGTGTTTACCAACGGTGACAGCGGTGGCTCGCTGGTGGTGGAGCTGACCAAGAATGAAGTTCGCTCTGTGCCGGCCACTGAAATTGAGCGGCGCTGGCGTGAGCGTGTGGGCGACGTTGCGGGCGCCCGGGAAGTGCGTTTTTTCTCCAGTACCAGTGCGGGTGGTGGCTCGGCAATCAATCTGCAATTGATGGGAACGAATTATCAGCAGCTCGAACGTGCAGCCACGGACCTGGAGCAGAAACTGGGCGAGTATGCTGGCGTGTTTGATGTTACCAATTCGTTCAGCAAGGGCGGCGAAGAAATAAAACTGCGTATTAAACCCAATGCCGAGCAGCTTGGCTTGAATGCTAATACCCTGGGCTCGCAGGTCAGACAGGCGTTCTATGGCGAAGAGGCGCAGCGTATTCTGCGTGGCCGCGATGAGATCAAAGTCATGGTGCGTTACCCGGAAGGTGAGCGTAGCTCGATTGCGAATCTCGAAAACATGCGCATTCGCACTGCCAACGGTGATGAGGTTCCGTTCAGCGAAGTGGCAGAAGTTGATATCGGTGAAGGTTTCTCTGCGATTACCCGTATCGATCGCCAGCGCACGGTATCAGTCACCGCCGATATTGATTCGCAGGTGGCGCAGTCCGCTGCAGTAATCCGCGATGTGATCGACAATTACATTCCGCAATTGCTGGAAACCTATCCGGAGGTCAACTTTAGCCTGGGAGGCGCGAGTCAGGAGCAGGCCGATCTGATTCAGAGGATTGCGCTGTTTTTTATGGCCGCGATGTTTTTGATTTATGCGCTGCTGGCCATTCCCTTGCGCTCCTACATTCAGCCCTTGATCGTGATGGCGGTTATTCCCTTTGGATTGGTGGGGGCATTGATTGGCCATATCGTGTTTGGCGCCACGGTCAGCATGATGTCGTTGTTTGGTCTGGTGGCCTTGTCTGGAGTTATCGTTAACGACAGTTTGATCATGGTGGATTTTGTAAACCGCGGCCGACGTGAGGGTATGCCATTAACAGAAGCTGTGGTTGAGGCTGGCACCAGCCGCTTCCGAGCGATTTTGCTGACCACGCTGACCACCTTCCTGGGGCTGTTGCCAATCATGTTTGAGGACAGCATGCAGGCCCAGCTGGTGATTCCAATGACGCTGTCGCTGGGCTTCGGAATTTTGTTTGGTACCGTGTTGACGCTGTTTCTGATTCCGTCTTTGTATCTGATCCTGGACGACTTCACGCGCTTTATGCTGGGTAAGAAACAAAGGCAGCAGATAGAGCCCGAGCTGCTGGTTCAGGCCGATGCTATCGAATAAGTGCTACCGAATAACTGCTATCGAATAACTGCTATCGAATAAGTGCGACCGATTTAATCAAGGCATAAACCTGCTGGCCAGGCTGCAGACCAAGCTGCTGTGCTGACCAGGGGGTGATTTCGATCAGCAGTGTCTGGCCATCGCGCAATGCAGTGCTTAGCAGCAGACGATTACCCGGCAGCTCATGCAGCTGATTGATGACCACTTTCAAATGATTTTGAATGCTGATCCGGGCCGGATCATCGAGCGCCACACTGACATCTCTGGCCAGCACCCGCAGGCGGATATGAGTCTGCTCTTCGGCAGCGCTGGCCTGCACCCGCAAGCGTGAATGCTCCGGGCCAAATTGACTCATTCCATGCTCATCAGGCAGGCTCAGCTCGCCTTCCAGAACCGATGAAGGGCCCTCGTCATCAAATAAGGGCGAATCCGGCCGGGCCATTGCCTGTTGCAGGCCATCGACTTCAGTGATTACTCCGTTATGCATAAACACCACCCGGTCGGCCAACCGTTGCACCTCATCAGGCGCATGGGTAATCAGTACCATGGGCACCCCGGATTGTTGGGCCAGTTTTGACAGGAAGGGCATAATTTCGCGCTTTGTCTGCGTATCCAGTGCTGCCAGCGGTTCGTCCAGCAACAGCAGCTGCGGGCTGCTCAACAGCGCCCGTCCCAATGCCACGCGCTGACGTTGACCGCCAGACAGCTGAGCCACGCCGCGCTCCAGCAGCGTCTCCAGCCCCAGCATTGCTACCACCGCATCAATCTGCAGTCGCCGCAGCGCGGGCGGCGTGCGCTTATAGCCATAGAGCAGATTACCGGTGACTGATAAATGCGGCAGCAGACTAGGCTCCTGGAACACCAGCCCAACGCGGCGCTGCTCGGCCGGAACCCAGACCTTATCGCTCTGCCAGCATTGATCTGCAAAATGAACCTGTGCGCCTTTAACCTTTTCGAGCCCGGAGATGATCCGCAGCAAGGTGGTTTTGCCGCAACCGGAGCGGCCGAACAACGCAGTGACACCCTGCAAAGGCCAGTGGGTATCGACCTGCAGCTTGAAATCTCCGAGCCGCAATTGCGCTTGAACATGCAATTGGCCGTTCATATTTTAACCACTTGGAAGCGGCGATTAATGCCATAAACCACAAACAGAACGAGGAAGGAAAACACCAGCAGTATTAATGATAAACGATGAGCAGCGGCATAGTTCATTGCTTCAGCATGATCATAAATTAATACAGACAGCACTTTTGTCTCGCCGGGAATGCTGCCGCCGAGCATCAGAATGATGCCAAATTCGCCAACCGTATGAGCAAAACTGAGCGTGGCGGCCACCACAAATCCGCCCTTGCACAAAGGCAGCACCACGGTAAAAAAACGATCTATCACGCCCGCGCCCAACGATGCAGCAACCTCAACCGGACGTCGGCCGAGATTGTTGAATGATTCCAGCAGAGGTTGCACCGCGAACGGCATGGAATACAGCACGGAGGCCAGCAGGATGCCTTCAAAGGAGAAGGCCAGATGATTGAGACCGATGCTTTCCAGCGTGCTGCCGACCGGCCCGCGCGGGCCCAGCATTACCAGCAGATAGAAACCCAGCACCGTCGGTGGTAAGACCAGCGGCAAAGCCACAATTGCCTGCACCGCAACCCGCCATGCAGAGCGGCCACGCGACAGCCACCAGGCCAGCGGCGTGGCAATCAGCAGCAGGATTACCGTGGTGAAGAAACACAGTTTTAGCGTGACGTGTATCGCCTGCCAATCGGCAGGACCGAGTCCGAACATTATTATTTTATCCCTTTGCGCAGATCAGCAAGCCATGGCTCCCAAAGCCAGGGCTGTTCAACAGCTTACAGTGGATCAACAACTCACAGCGCGGCGGCAGCAGCCAGCACGTCGGCGAAATCCGGCCGTACCCGATAATCCTGTTCAGAGAACTTGAAGCGGATTATGCCCTCCGTATCGACCAGAAAAATGCCAGGCTCGGGAATGCCATAGGCGCGTGAGCCAGGTTCGTAGCCTTTATTCAACACATCAAGCGCGCTGAAGTATTGCGTGTCGGCATCGCGCAGCAGCGGGAATGTGGTGCCGTAATCCAACTCCGCTTCTTGTAAAGTCTGCAGGGAATCATAGGTCATGGTGGCGATGCCGATACCGAGTTCCTTGAATTGCGGCGCGGTTTCCACCAGCTTGTTTAACTGGGTGATGCAGAAAGGGCACCAGTCGAAGGAGCGGCTCAGCACCAGAATCAAGCCTTTGTCGCCGACCAGATCCTGCAATTGCCGGAGCTCGCCATTCTGATCCTGGGACTGGATTGGGGGCAGTTGATCGCCGGGCTGGAACTTAGGTGCCCACTCCCATTCCTGCGCAGCGGCAGCACTGGATAGAACAAGAGCAGCGAGCAGAGCTGCGGTAAAGCGCAGCAGGAAAGACATGCGAACCGCGTTTCCGAAACCTTCCATTGCATTCTCCTTATTTAGATTTTTGTAATGTAACAGACACCTGTCCCGCAAAATATATTTCGTTCAGTGCAGTTTGTCGCCCACCGCCTGCGGCATCACAAATCCATATTTTTCCATGATCGCATGCGCTGCAGCGGTGGCCATAAAGTCAGCAAACTGCCAGACGCCCGGTTTATCCGCGCCGTGACGGGTGACTACAAATCCCTGGGTCAAGGGCTGATGCAGTTGCTCATCAATCAGATGGTAGCCATGCGCCTGCAGATCCGGGAATAAGGCCAGCGACAGCGCAATAATGCCGACATCCGCAGCCCCTGATTCGGCCATCTGCGCGGCATGGGCAATATTTTCCCCGTACACCAGTTTGTTGTGCAGCTGATCCCAGATGCCCAGCGCTTCCAGTGCTTCCTGGGCGCGTTGTCCATACGGGGCATGCATCGGCTGGGCGATGGCGATGCGGCGGATATCGGTGCGGGTCAGATCGTGCAGGGTCATCATTGAGGCATCCATGCGCGAGCTCCACAGTACGATGCGGCCAAGCGCATATACCGCAGGTTCTGTTGCCGTCAGCTGCTGTTCTTTTAACAGCAGCGGGTAGGCTATGTCCGCAGAGAAAAAAATATCAAAGGGCGCGCCGTTGATGATCTGTGTGCTCATTCGGCCGGACGAGCCATAGATGACAGTAATATCATGGCCTGGATAGCTGATCTCAAAGTCGTCAACAATTTCATTCAGCGCAAAACGCAGATCCGATGCGGCCGCGATGGTAAATGACTCTGCCGAGGCCATCAGTGGCGGCAACAGCATCAACAGAGCGAGCAGAGCGATACGCAGATTCTTCACTTATTAACCCCGTCACAAACAATCAACCGAGCGGGCATTATGCACAATGCCGCTGCTATGCAGAAGTGGCGCAGGGCAGGAACCAGCAAGCGACCTTGTGCACAAGGAGTACTAGCGGCTGCTGAAATAGAGATTAGCTAAACAGTGAGCGTTCCATATTCCTCTCCAATTGACACTCGATTGTTGAAGAAATGCTGTGTTACTGTCTGTTACTCAGCAGCGGGTCCTGCTGCAGAACATACCGTCAATCTCCAGGGTGAATTATGAGTGACTTCAAAGGAAAGACCGTCATTGTCAGTGGCGGCGCAGAAGGTATTGGTTTTAGCATTGCCCAGGCCATGGGCAGACAGGGGATGAATGTCGTTATCGGTGATATCGACGCTCAACAACTGGAGACTGCAAAGGCCCGCCTGGAAGCACAGGGTATTAAGGTGCTGGGCGTCGTGATGGACGTTACTCAACCCGCCGATTGGAAGCGTATTGCCGAGCAGGCGCTGGCACGCTTTGGCAAACTGCATATGCTGGTCAACAATGCTGGGGTAGGTGGCACCATCGGCAGTATCGAACAGATCAATGAAAAAGACTGGAAATGGGTCGTCGATGTGAATCTGATGGGGGTGGTCTATGGCACTCATGCCATCGTTCCTCTGATCAAACAGCACGGCGAAGGGGGCTGGCTGATCAATGTGGCCTCCATGGCCGGCATGGCGGGTGTGCCCTATGCTGGCGCGTATACCGCTACCAAAGTGGCCGTAGTTGGCATGTCCGAGAGCTGGTTCGCTGAGTTGCAAGCACACAATATCCATGTTTCTGTGTTATGTCCCGCCTTCGTTAAAACCCGCATTCATCTCTCCGGCCGGAACCGCCAGCAGGATTACCTTGACCAGAACGCGGCTGTTGAGCCCTCAGCCAAAGGCGATGCGATTGCCGCGCACATGCAGAAAGTTGTCGATGGCGGCCTGTCGCCGGAGATTGTTGGTCAGCGCGTGGTGGAAGCAGTAAAGGCAAAAGAGCTGTATATTTTCACCCATCCCAATTATCGATGGGTAGTGCAGCAACGCTTTCAGCAGATTGACGCCGCCTTCGAGCGCGCCGCCGCCAGCCCCCTGCTGGCCGATGTGCTGAACGAAGAAATAGTCGGCTTAACCGGATAATCAAATCAATGTGGATAAAGGAATACAAAGCATGAGCAGCAATCGTGAATTCGGCATTATTGTCTACGGCGCAACAGGTTACACCGGGCGCCTGGTGTGTGAATATTTGAACAAGCAGTATGGCATTAACGCTGATGTTAAATGGGCAATGGCCGGCCGCAGTCAGCAGAAGCTGGAAAGTGTTCGCGACGAGATGGGCATCTCTGCTGATGTGCCGCTGGTTGTCGCTGATGCCAACAACCCTGAATCAGTCAAAGCGATGGTCGAGCGCAGTAAAGTCATCATCACCACGGTTGGTCCCTATCAGCTTTACGGCTCCGACCTGGTGGCAGCCTGCGCCAAAGCCGGCACCGATTATGTTGATCTGTGTGGTGAGCCGGCCTGGATGCATGAGATGATCGCGGCCCATGGCGAGGCCGCCAAAGCCAGTGGCGCACGTATCGTGTTCTCCTGCGGCTTCGATTCCATTCCCTTCGACCTGGGCGTGTATTTCCTGCAGCAGGCAGCGGAAAAGCAATTCGGTGCGCCTGTCCCCCGTATCAAAGGCCGCATGCGCGCGATGAAAGGTACTTTCTCCGGCGGCACCCTGGCCAGCTTCAAAGCCACCATGGCCGCGGTCGCCAAAAAACCTGAGACCATGAAGGTACTGGCCAATCCCTTTGCGCTCACTGAAGGTTTCATCGGTGCCGAGCAGCCTCCCGGTCTGAAACCGGTTTACGAAGAAGATTTAAAAAGCTGGTCTGCCCCCTTTGTGATGGCAACCATCAACACTAAGAACATCCATCGCTCCAACTTCCTGCTCGGCCACGAATACGGTAAAGACTTTGTCTATGACGAAATGATGCTCACCGGCCCAGGCGAGCAGGGCGAGGCGACCGCTAATGCGGTGGCTGCGGATAAATCGATGGCGACAAATCCGATACAGCCAGGCGAAGGTCCCTCCAAAGAGGAGCGCGAGACTGGCTTTTACGATGTGTTGTTTGTGGGTTCAAACGCCAAAGGCGAGACCATTAAAGTCGGTGTCAAAGGCGATAAGGATCCGGGCTATGGCTCAACATCGAAGATGATCGCAGAAAGTGCGGTGTGTCTGTTAAAGAATCCCGAGGCGGCTTCTGGCGGAATATGGACGCCCGCAGCGGCGCTGGGCAGTTTGCTGATTGAGCGTCTGGAGAAGAATGCGGGCTTAAGCTTTGGGGTGGAGGAGTGATGGGTGTTGCCATAAAGCGTGTTTTTGGGTGGGGCGGGGTGTCCCTCATCTCAGTGAGTGCAGGGTAGTGCGCAGCATTTCCGTATCCAGCGGTTTCACCATATGCATATCAAAACCGGCTTCCTCGGTTTTGCGCCGGTCTTCTTCCTGGCCCCAGCCAGTTGCTGCAATTATGGTCAGCTGCTCACCGCCAGGCAGCTGACGAAGCCTATGGCAGACTTCGTAGCCATCCATGTCAGGCATGCCCAGGTCAAGCAACACCACCTGCGGTTTGAATTCCGGCACCACTCGTAACGCTTCCAATCCACTATTGGCGGTACGAACTTCATGCCCCGACAACTCAAGCAGCATGGACAGGCTCAACGCGGCATCCTCGTTATCGTCCACCACCAATATTTTCAACTGCGTTACCTCCTTGTCAGTAGAAGGTCGGTCGAGTCCGGTGTAAACCTGAACCTGCTCAGTAATTACAGGCAGACGCACCAGAAACTCACTGCCCTGACCCAGACCGGCACTGCGGGCTTCAGCACTGCCACCGTGCAGCTCAACCAGTCGTTTCACCAGCGACAGTCCGATACCCAGGCCATCCTGGAAATTAGTTTTAGGGCCGCGTACCTGGGAAAATAAATCAAAAATTGAGGTCAGACTGTTCGCAGGGATACCGATGCCCTTATCTTTCACCGAAACTACGACCTCCTGTGCCTTCAACTCAACCTGCAGCTCAATCATCCCGGGCTCTTCCATGAATTTAGCAGCGTTGTTGAGCAGGTTCGAAAATATCTGTGAGAGGCGCACTGGATCAGCATCCAGCAGGACAGGCTCGGACGGAATCTGCACGTCCAGCTGGTGGCCTTTTGCTTGAATCATCGGGTTAATTGCTTCGATAGCGGCTTGCACAACCTGGGCAAGTGCGATCGGCTCTCTGCGCAATTCAATCGTGCCACGGATAATTCGGCTGACATCAAGCAGGTCGTCGAGCAGTCGGCTCATCTGCTCAACCTGCCGCTCCAGTATGGGTACGACAGCGCGGGCGCCCGGGGTGTCGTAGCCCAGCTTCAGCAGCTGGACGCCAGTGCGGATGGGGGCAAGCGGGTTGCGCAGTTCATGAGAAAGTATGGCGAGAAATTCGTTTTTGCGCTGATCGGCCTCGCGGAGCAAGGCATCGCGCGCTCTGAGCGCGGCTTCGGCCTGCGCTCGCTCCAGGCGCGGGAACACTCGGCTGGCGAGATCCTTGAACATTTCGATCTCGTCCGGCCGCCAGTCACGCAGTTGCTGGTCACTGATGAAAAAAACGCTCTTTTGTTGTCTTTGGTCTGAGAGGGCACTGCCAGAATTGCTCTTAGTTCCAGCGCCGCGTGAGTTTCAGCATTTCTGATAGGATCTTTTTCCACGTCAGGAATAACGACGACCTCGTCGGGTTGGTGTTCTTTGCCGGTCTGATTGTAAAAAAAATCGCTTAAGGGGAAAGTCCGATTCAGATTGCGAGGACCTTCAGGGCGCCAGTTATAGTTCACAGTCAGGGTATTAGCATCCATATCTATCTCGCTGAAAGTAACTGACTGCACTTTCAGATAAGTGCCGATGCTCGTGCCCAGGGCATTCACCAGGTCATCAACAGAGGAAAGCGTTGCTAATTCAACGCCGATTTTTGCCAGAAAGGCATCATTGCGCGCTCGCCGCCTTTGTTCCGTGATATCGCGAGCAGTGACCACCGCCCCAACAATATTTCCGGCCTTGTCTCGAGAAGGGCCGAAACTGTAGCTTGCAATCCATGTCTCATCAGTGTCGCGGCGGCGCAGGATATATTCTTCGGTGCCAGTCTCGCCACGCAGCGCCCGTGGCATTGCCCACATTTCGGCTGGCACTGGTGAGCCATCTGGAAAACACGCCTCAAGAAAGTCCGGGTGCTCTGCAAACATGGTCAGGCACTCTTTTGTAGTCTTAAATTTATGGAATCTCGCGAAGGCATCATTGAAGTTAATGTATCGTCCGTCAGCATCAGCACTGAACACAGCATCTGTCATGCTTGAGATAGTTGTCCTCAGTTCAGCCCGGCTCTTATTCAGAGCTTGTTCAGTATTTTTACGGACAGTGATGTCACTGAACAGTAGCGCCACTGTCATGTCTTCTGGTTTTCCTGTACGAAATGCAAAGCAATCGAACCAGCGATTCATCACAGGAACATGATTTTCTATACGGATTGAGTCGCCAGTCAATACCACCTTGCCGTATAGCTGAACATAGCTTTCATCCAGATCAGGAATGAGCTCGCTGACCCATTTACCGTCGGGCGCTTGCAGTCCGGTATGTTTCTCAAAGGCGGGATTAGCCTCGACGAAGCAATAATCGACAGGGCGCTGCTGCTCATCAAACAGCATTTTGATAATGCAGAAGCCTTCATCCATGGATTCAAACAGATGGCGATAGCGCTGCTCCGACTGGCTCAGCGCGTCTTCAGTCTGCTTACGTGCATTGATATTGTGGAAGTAAACAGTAAGCCCTTCGGGAGTGGGATAGCAGTGGCAGCTGAGCCACATGTTCAAGGGCTCAGGGAAATAGTTCTCGAAGTGCGTGTTGTCTCCGCTCGCCATGGCACGATGTAAAGAGTCGTAGAACAAGGTGCCTTTGGCATGCGGTAACAGGTCCCAGGCACATTTGCCGAGCAGATCCTCCCTGCGCATCCCGACCATCCGCGCACCGGCTTCGCTGAAAAAGGTGTAACGCCAATCCTTATCGAGCATCAGCAGACCACTGACACTATCGGGTATGGTTTCAGTTGTTTGATTGGGTTTTCGCAGGGCTACTTCCAGCTCTTGCTCTTTGCTCTGCAGCGCCTGATTGACGAGTTGCAGATCGTGCAGCGCCCCCTTACGTTCCAGCGCGGCCTCTATCTGCGTTGCCGCTATGCGCAGCAGTGACAGCTCGTTATCAGCGAAGGTTTTATGGCTGCGCGATCCAAACCAGAGCATGCCGAGCCCGGACTGGCCTTGCTGATTGCTGCGCCAGGATTGCAGAGGCTGCGCGACACTGGCTTCAACCTGAAGTATTTTTGCAAGATCAGCATCGGCTCCGATGCACTGCAGCGGTTGTGTATGCTCATTGTCAATCCCCGCACAGGCTTGCAGTTGCAGTCTGTCGTCGCTGTCCACCAGATAAAACACAAACATCTGACAGTTCAGCAGTTGCATGATCCGCGTCAGCAAGGGTGCAAGCACCTGCTCTGGAGATTCCGCCCGCGCCAGTTCATTGGCCATAGCCAGCAGAACTGCCAGCCGTTCATCGTTGCTGTTCTGATCTGAACAGTCCATCGAAGTTTCAGTCATCGCATATGTCCTGGCGCATGAAAAGCCTGGCGTTGCTTGGAGGAATACTGGAAATCGATGAATACCACCCTGCCACAAGGGATACCCTGAATCAAGTCGGTGACTGTTTGTTGCTGAATAAAACACCAATTATTTTGTAACGTTTTTGTGCACTTGCTCCATTTCTTGAGTTCCTTCTCCCGAAGGCCAGAGTGACCATAGAGTTATTCAGAGGCTCCCTGGTATTGCCGACCGAAAGCAGCAGTAGATTCATCGATATTTTTATGTCCGAAGTTGCAAATAAGAAAGCCGAATTAGAATTTAAAAGCGCCTCACTGACAGTTCCCGCATTGCTCCTTGCCAGTAATGACCTTGTCTGTATTGACAATATCCTGCGTAAAAAAATCAACCAGGCTCCTGAGTGTCGAGATTGGTGAAATGCTGATTGTTGACGACGTGCAGGAAATTCTGTCGCTGCCATTGCTGGGCGTGGTGCCGGAATCCAAATCGATTCTGACGGCCTCAAACTCCGGCACGCCGGTAATTCTTGATGAAGAAAGTGATGCGGGCCAGGCCTATAAAGATATCGTTGCGCGCTATCTGGGTGAAGAAATTCCGCAACGCTTTATCGTGAAAGAGAAGAAGGGGCTGTTCCGCAAGCTCTTCGGAGGTAAGTGATGAGTCTTCTGGATTATTTCCGTTCACGAAAATCCAATACTGCTTCCGTTGCCAAACAGCGCCTGCAGATTCTGGTTGCGCATGAGCGCGCTTCCCGTTGAATATTGTGTTTCCGGATGAGACGCGCTCGGGTAGCTGACACCTTGTTATGCAGAAATGGCAGGTAATTCCTGCCCGAAGGAGTCAGCAGGGTCCGACCATGGTCCGACAAGCCCAGCTCAATAACAGGCCGTTTATCTGAGAAGCGCTATCGGCGGTTTAGGCTCACCTGCATCAGTTGTAGAGATTGGAGTTTCAGCACGATCACCAACGGACTGGCTGAGCAGACCGGCGGTAGCCACCTGCAGATAGGCATATAACTGCGCCAGCATGGTCTCGTGTGCAGCGCCCATTTCCAAACGGGTCGTGCCAGGATTGGAACCCAGGGTGTACTGGTACAGGACCGGTTCAAAACCCACTGGTTGAATCAGAATACTGTCGTCTTTAAGTATTGCCACAGTCTGGTCACTTCCGGAAGGTTTAATGATCCCGAAGCCAGTATCGTTATCTGCCAGATTCAGCAGATCACGGCCCCAGCACTGATGGCGGACTTCACCGCCAAGCCGGCCCATAATCGTTGGCACCAGATCCACCTGGGTGCCAACAAGATCACGCCGATGACCAAACTTCTCGGTTACCCCCGGTGCTATCAGCAACAACGGGACATGAAAGCGCAGAAGATCTATTTCCGTAAGCTGCTCAGGGGCACCAAAACCATGATCACCAACGATCACAAAAAGTGTTTCGTCATAGGAAGGAAGCGTGCGGGCCTGCTCAAAAAATCGACCCAGCGCCCAATCCGCATAACGCATCGCGGTCAGATGTTCATCCAGTGAACCCTGTCCGGTAACCGGTTCAACCGGAAGCTGTTCGGGCAGGGCGTATGGGGTATGGTTAGACAGCGTTTGAAGCAGCGCATACCAGGGAGTTGTGTTGCCCAACTGACCCAGTTCAGTGATGGCGCGGTCAAACATGTCCTGATCGGAGACACCCCAGGTCGGGTCTGAAACCACCGGATCTACATAGTCATTGCGGCCAACAAAGCGAGTCATACCCTGATTGCCGAAAAAGCCCATCTGGTTGTCCCAGGCAAAATCCCCGTTATAGACATAAACATCGTTAAAGTCCCGGTTGCCGAGTAATTGCGGCAGACCCGAAAAGCGCTGCGCCCCCTCGGGACTTTGCATCAGATATTCAAAACCAGGCAGGTTCGGGAAGCAGGCCATGCTGGCGAACATGCCTTGATGGGTATGGGTTCCATTGCCGAAGAAGCGGGTGAACAGCAGTCCTTGTTCTGCAAGCCGATCGAACTCCGGCGTTATCTTGTCCTGACTGCCCAGCGCGCCGACATATCGACCAGCAAAGCTTTCCATGAGAATGAGTACCACATTGCGTATGGGCAGCGTGTTATCAGGGTCAGGCAGATAGTCCCTGCGCACGGGAGCCAGCTCGCTGTCGACAAGCTGCTCGTTGCTGCTCAGTAACAGGTCTCTGGTAATGGTCAGCGCTTCTTCAGCCGGCATCACCGCCGTCCATGCATTATCCCGATGATCCGAAAAGCGATGTCTGGCAGCGTCAAAAAGCGTTAGCGCAGGGTTAAGGCCCAGATGATTGGTAAACATGAATTCCGTGGTGTAAGCATCTCCCCAGCGCAGCGGCGCTCCTTGACGCAATGTGCCACGGCCGACAGCAACGAGAATAAGCAGGCAGACCAGCAGCGTTGTTGTGCGTAGCAAGATTGGCGGTGTGAGAGTGCTATCTGGCGCCTTGAACGTTAGTCTTTCCAGCAGTCTGAACAGGCCAAACAGCAATAAGCTGACAGCAGTCCAGGCGCCCAGCAGACGCAGCACGGGAAATCCATACCAGAGCATGCTCAGCACGGTTGCCGGGTCTTCCTGAAAATATTGAAAAACCAGTCCATTCAGGCGCTGGTGAAATTCCTGATAAAAATTCAGTTCGATTATTCCCAGCAGCGCGGCAATACTGGCGCAGGCGGTAAGCCAGTAGCGCATCAGCGATCGCGCGTGCATCGCCCGCATACTCACGATGGCCAGTATCAGTGGCAGAAGAATAAACGCGACGACCCGCAAATCAAAACGGACGCCGTTCACAAACGCTTCGATAAACGACGCGAGCGGGATGGTGCCCATCAAACCTTGATTGAATAACATCAGTGCAAGCCGCAGCACTGCAAAAAGTATAATAAAAGCCAGCGTGCAGGCGATGATGAAGCCAAGGTGGCTGATCACTTGTGGCGATAAGCGGGCATTGATACTTTTGCTGAGGCTCATACGGTGGCTCTAAGGACAAATTATTAGGGTTTGAAATCCATATCGTTTCAAAAGTGCTTAAAAAAGAATGATTGTCCAGGTTAAAAGAATCAAACCGAGCGTCAGGAGCTGAGCCGCACTGCCCATATCCTTAGCCTGTTTGGAGAGCGGATGAAGTTCAAAGGAAATCCGATCGACAGTAGATTCAATGGCTGAATTGAGCAGTTCGATAATCAGTGCGAGCACCACCACCCCGGCAAGCAGCGCACGCTCTACGCGTGAAACATCCAGAGTAAAGGCCAGCGGTATCAGAAATACCGATAACAGGAGTAGTTGTCGAAACGCCGCCTCATTCATGAACGCTGCTTTCAGTCCGGCGAGGGAGTGCCCTGTTGCCAGCAGGATGCGCTTTAAACCGGTAAAGCCTTTAAGAGCTCGCGCATCTGCCTGCTTAACCTGTTGATCCTCAGGCGGGTCATAGAGTTCGCTGTTGAGTTTCTCTGTCATTGATCGATTGCCCCGGTGGAGAGTCTTGTGCAAATCAAGGAACTTACAGTTAACGGTCAGTATTATGAAACTGAATCCTTAAATGAACCTTAAAGTGGCGGCAAGGCTAAGAATTAAACAGCAAATGCCTGTTCTATCAGCCATTCAGCGGACCAGCGGCTGTAACCCCGGATGAAACATGCCATTATTCTTTTTGCCTTGATCGGATAAGAGGCAAGCGGAGCAAACAAATGAATCCAACGCAATTTCTTGAACAGTTCTGGCATAAGAAAGGATTAAAACTCTTCTCCGGATTCTCCCAGCCGGTTTACCACAATATTCAGGGTCTTTTGAACGGCCGCAAATATAACAAGCGCAGCTATGGCGGCATGATTCGCCATACCGAAGCAGCGATGTTGACGCGCTGGGCCAGCCAGGTGCCTGAAGGGGGAGTCATTGTTGAAATAGGTTGTTATGGCGGCTTATCCACCAGTTATCTGTTGAGTGGGCTAAAAAAGAAAGGCGGGCACATTTATGGAATCGATCCCTTTGCCCGTGATCTGAACAAGCAGGCGGATCTTACTGACAATCACGTTTCACTTGAGGGCAAACCCAGCAAAGCTCTGGTGGAGCAGCGTCTGGAGAACAATGGTTTCAAAGGCCTGTTCACGCTGATCGAGGGCTTTTCTCAGGAAGCGGCACGGGATTGGAATCCTGCCGTGAAAATTGATTTCCTCTGGATAGATGGAAATCACGAACAGGCATACCAGGATTTTAAGGATTTTGAGATTCATTTGAATCCGGGTGCCCGCGTAGCGGTGCATGACGCCCATCCCCGTTATGGCTACATGACGGTGGTCAATGACGTGCGCAAAATATTCGCGGAAGGAAAGTGGTCGGACATGGAAATGGTAAAAAGTATCATTACCGGGTTGCGCCGTGGTACGTAGATTGATCGTTTAATTTCGCGCAGAGGTCTGGTGAGAGTCAACTCGTGCGCGATGGACTTTGCCAGTGAGGGCGTTTATCCTGATTGTAAGCGAACGGTCCAGCATGATGATTCTCTGGACATTTTTTCACGATGATTTCGGAGCACATTATGATTTCGGATCGATCAATAAAAATTACCAATTCTAAGAAAACCCTGCTTGTTACATCGCTGTTCTTGTTGAGCGCCTGCAGTGAACCTGCATCACAAATCACGCCCCCTGGCAGTGAAGACCCCGACTTCCGTTACAACACTCAGATCCGCTGGACCAGTTACGGCATCCCCCATGTGAAAGCCGACGACTGGGGCAGCCTTGGCTATGGATTTGCCTACGCCACCGCGCGTGATGCCATCTGCACCATCGCCCGCGACGTGCTGATGGTCAACGGTGACCTGTCGCGACAGTTCGGTCCCGAGGATAGCAATCTCAACAGTGATATTTTCCATCGCGCCGTGCTTGATGAGGCGATGATTAAAAATTTCCGCGATGGTCAGAGCGAACGCAGCAATGAATTTTCGGCTGGCTATATTGCAGGATATAACCGCTATATCAACGATCATATGACTGATCTGCCTGAGGCATGTGCCGGTGCCAGTTGGGTGCGTGCGCTGACCGAAACTGACGTGGATAAGCTGACCATTGGTGTCGGCATACGCTATGGCCTGGGTCGCTTCCAGCGCGAAATGGCTAATGCGGCCCCGCCCGGGGAAGCCGTTGCCAGCCTGGACAGCGACTTTGAAATTGCCGCCGGCATAGGCAGCAATGCAGTAGCGATGGGCCGTGATGTCACCGAATCAGGCCGTGGTCTGCTGCTGGGCAATCCGCACTATCCCTGGCAGGGTTCATCCCGCTTTCATATGATTCACACCACTATTCCCGGCGAACTAGACGTGATGGGAGTGAGCCTTTACACCACCAGCCGTATCGCTATTGGTTTTAATAAAGACGTTGCCTGGTCGCACACCGTTTCTACCGGCTTAAGATCGACCTTGTATGCACTGGAGCTTGATCCGGAGGATCCAACCCGTTACCGCTATGGCAATGAGTACCGCGACATGGTGCGCACGACAATCGCGGTTCCTGTATTGAATGCCGAAGGCGGCTCCAGCATTCAGGAACGCGAAGTCTATATGTCGCATTACGGGCCGATGGTGGTTTCCAACCAGTTGCCCTGGACGGCAGAGCGCGCCTTTGCCATTCGTGATGTGAATCTTTACAACGACCGCGCTGCGGATACCTACGACGCGCTGAACCGGGCGGCTAATATTGATGAGGTTGAGGCTGCGCTGAGTCTGCATGGTGTGTCATGGACCAATACCATCGCGGCAGATCGCGATGGCACCGCATTTTATGCCGACATCAGCGTGGTGCCGAACGTCGATGCTGAGCTGATCAACAGCTGTCGCACTGACGCAGATGGCAGCGCCGGCAGTATGATTATCCTGGACGGCAGTAATCCAGGCTGCGAATGGCGCAATGAACCAGGTTCAGCCATTCCTGGCGCGATGCCACCGGCTGCGATGCCGCGGATTCGCCGCAATGACTACGTGCACAATGCCAACGACAGTTACTGGCTGAGCACGCCCCGGCAGCCGCTGGAAGGTTATTCGCCGATCATCGGTGCTGAGCGCAACCGAGTCAGCCTGCGGACCCGGGCCGGGCTGAGTTTTATTGAAGAAGCACTGGCGACGGGCGAGAAAATGCAGCCTGGACACCTGGAACAGATGCTGTTCAGTCATCGGCATTTTGGCGCTGAGCTGTTTCTGGATGACCTGTTAAGCGTATGCCAGGGCGCGACCGACCCGGTAATGGTCGACGGCACTGAGGTGGATGTGTCGGCCTCCTGCGCGGTACTGGCAGCCTGGGACAGGCGCGCAGACATAGACAGTCGTGGCGTTCACGTCTGGCGCGAATTCTGGCGTCAGGCGGCCCGCATTGAGGGTTTGTACGAGATTCCGTTTGATGCCGCTGATCCGGTGAATACGCCGCGGGATCTGGCCACGGGCAATGCTGAAGTAGCGCAGGCCTTGTTAATGGCGCTGGCTAATTCGCAAGTAATGTTTGAGACCCATGGCATCGCGCTTGATGCGGAGTTGGGCAGTATTCAATTTGAACCGCGCAATGATGAGCGTATTCCAATACCGGGCGGCGATGGCGGGGCGGGGATGTGGAGCGTTATTTCCAGTCAGTTTCAGCAGGACAAAGGCGGCTACAGCCCAATCAACGCTGGCAACAGTTACATTCAGGTGATTGGCTGGGACAGCGATGGCAGGGTGGACCCGAGCGCTATTTTGACCTACTCACAATCCGAAGACCCACGCTCACCGCATTTCGCCGACCAGACCCGGGTTTACTCTCAGAGTCAGTGGTTGAGTCTGCCATTCTATGAGGAAGAGATTGCTGCCGATCCGAATCTGGTGACGCTGGTGCTGACCGAGTAACCTTGTACTGAGCCCTTGTATTGAACCCTTGTATTGAACCCAGGTATTGAACAAGAGCCTGTAGAGCTTGCGGATCCCGTTGCTGACTTAGGTCGGCGACGGGCAGTTTCACCTCAGAATACCGTCACGGTTCCTCCGTGGCGGCAGGAGAAAACGCATGACAGCTGATCTTCGTACTACCAGTGAGTCCGATATTTATCCCAATCCCATGCAGACGGATGGCTTTGAATTTGTCGAATACGCCACCGATGATCCCCAAGCCATGGACCAGCTGTTTCGTCAGCTTGGTTTCACTGCCATTGCTCGCCACAAATCTAAACAGGTAATCCTGTATCGGCAGGGCGATATTAATTTCATTCTCAACAGCGAGCCGGACAGTTTCGCCGAGGCGTTTGCGCGCATGCATGGTCCATCGGCCAATGCGATGGCCTTTCGCGTCAAAGATGCCAGTGCGGCCGTAAGCCGGGCCCGCGCACTGGGAGCGGAAATTGTTGAGGCCAGAAATAACCCCGGCGAACTGAACATCCCTGCCATCCGGGGTATCGGCGGCAGCCTGCTCTATCTGGTGGATCAATACGGTGAGACCGGCAGCATCTACGATCATGATTTTGATTATCTGCCGAGTGTGGATCGGCATCCTGAGGGTGTTGGTCTCAGCTATCTGGATCATCTGACCCATAACGTGCAGCGCGGCAACATGGATAAATGGGCCGGCTTTTATGAGAAGTTTTTCAACTTCCGGCAGATCCGTTACTTCGATATTGAGGGCCGCCTCACTGGCCTTAAATCCCGTGCGATGACCAGCCCCTGCGGCAGCATTCGGATTCCGATCAATGAGTCGGTGGACGACAAATCGCAGATTGAAGAGTTCCTGCATGAATACAAAGGCGAAGGCATTCAGCATATCGCGCTGGGCGCAGCGGATATTTATCGCTCGGTGGCGTTGATGCAGCAGGCCGGTATGAGCTTTCTGGACACACCGGATACCTATTACGAGAAAATTGACGAGCGGCTGCCGGGCCATGGCGAGCCACTGGAGTTGTTGAAGAAATTGCGTATTCTGGTAGACGGGGCACCGGACAGTGAGGCTGGCAAAGGAGATGGCGGTTTGCTGCTGCAGATATTTACCAAAACTGTTATCGGTCCGATTTTCATAGAGATCATTCAGCGCAAGGGCGACGAAGGCTTCGGCGAGGGGAATTTCCGCGCCTTGTTTGAGTCGATTGAGGAAGATCAGGTTCGCCGTGGGGTGCTTTGATGAAACACTGGATATCCTTTCCACGCACCGCCGGCATCTGGTCCAGGCAGGCACACTGCGATCTGCCTGAAGGCAGTTACGAGCGGGAGTTTGGTAAGGAAGGTTTCTTTGGCCCCGTGAGCCATATCCATCATGCGCACATGCCTACCGGCTGGACTACATGGGAAGGTGAACTGCGCCCACGCGCGTTCGACACCACCACCCTGCAGACTGATGCGGGCTGTCCTCTGCAGGCAGCGGTGCTGCTGCACAATGCGCATTTCTCTTTGCGCATCTGGAAAACCAGCGGCAATATGGATCATCTGGTCAGCAATGCCGATGGCGATGAGCTTTTGTTCGTGCATGCGGGCGCTGGCGATCTTTTTTGTGACTTCGGGCACCTTTCCTTCAGCGAAGGCGACTACATCATGCTGCCGCGCAACAGCCTGTGGCGAGTGGAGTGCAGTGAAGCCAGCATTTTTCTGCTGATGGAAGCCACCAATGACAGCTACCGTCTGCCGGACAAAGGTATTCTGGGTGAGCAGGCTATTTTTGATCCAACGGCGCTGGTTACGCCGGAGTTGAACGAAAAATTCAAGGCTCAGCAAGGTGAGCACGAGACTCATGTGCTGGTAAAGCGCGGTGAGCGTCGGGCTCAGCTCACCTATCCCTTCAATCCCCTGGATGCCATCGGCTGGCACGGCACTAACCTGCCGGTGCGGATCAACTGGCGCGATATTCGCCCAGTGATGAGCCATCGTTATCATATTCCGCCCTCGGTGCACACCACCTTTGTCAGCTCGCGCTTTGTGGTCTGCACGTTTGTGCCGCGCCCAATTGAAAGTGACCCGGGTGCTCTCAAGGTGCCTTTTTTCCATTCCAATACCGACTACGACGAAATACTGTTCTATCACGCCGGGGATTTTTTCAGCCGCGACAATATTCATGCCGGCATGCTGAGTTTTCACCCCTGCGGCTTCCCGCACGGGCCGCATCCGAAAGCTTTCGCGGCAGGCAGTAAAGGCAGCAAAACGCACACCGACGAGGTAGCGGTGATGATAGATACGCGCGATGCAGTGCAACTGGGAGAAGCCAGCCGCAGCATTGAGGTTGCCGATTACGTTAACAGCTGGAAGAAATTGTAGTTACAGTGAGCCTTGAACAAGAGCCCCAGAATTCTGGAAGAAGTTAACAAAGGATCTGCTGATGAAACTTGCAAGTTTGAAGCAGGGCGGCCGCGACGGCAGCCTGATTGTGGTCAGTCAGGATCTGACTCGGGCCATTGCCTGCCCGCAGATTGCCGCAACCCTGCAACAGGCGCTGGATAACTGGTCAAACGCCGCACCGCGACTGCACGCCTTGTACCGCAAGCTCTGCGCAGATGACGCGCTAAAGGAATCATTCCCCTTCGATCCACAGCAGCTGGCCTCGCCGCTGCCAAGGGCTTACCAGTTTCTGGATGGCTCCGCCTATGTGAATCATGTCGAACTGGTGCGCCGTTCACGCGGCGTGGAAATGCCGCAGAGCTTCTGGACAGACCCACTGATGTACCAGGGTCTCTCGGACAGCTTTCTCGCGCCGCAGGAGTCGATGCCTTTTATCAATGCTGACGATGACTGGGGCGCTGACTTCGAAGGTGAGATTGCTGTTATCACCGATGATGTGCCGATGGGGGTTAAGCTGGAGGACGCTGAGCAACACATCTGTCTGGTACTGCTGTGCAACGATATTTCGCTGCGCCTGCTGGCCGCGCAGGAGTTGCAGAAAGGTTTCGGTTTCGTGCAGTGCAAACCGGCCAGTTCCTTCTCTCCGGTAGCGGTCTCTTTGGCGGAACTGGGGCAGCACTGGCGCGACGGTCGTCTGCAACTGCCGCTGCGCTGTTCCCTCAACGGCGAGCTGTTTGGTGAGCCTCACGCCGGCACCGATATGGTGTTCAATTTTCCGCAGCTGATTGTGCATGCGACTAAAACTCGCCGACTGCTGGCTGGCACAATTATCGGCTCAGGCACCGTATCCAATCGCGAGCGTGGTGTTGGCTCTTCCTGCATTGTTGAACGACGCACTATTGAAACACTGGAAAACGGCAAAGCCAGCACTCCGTTTTTGCGCTCAGGTGATCGTGTCCATATGGAGGTGCTGGACAGTTCCGGTCACAGTATTTTTGGTGCCATTGAGCAGGAAGCCGTGTCCTGCCAAGCGCCCTATAAACAGACAATAGGAGCGTAGTAGAAATTATGGAATTATTCACCTACTACCGCTCGTCGGCCTCCTACCGAGTGCGTATCGCTTTGAACCTGAAAGGACTGAACGCAGAATATATCCCGATCAATCTGCTCAAGCTGGAGCAGCGTGCGCCGGACTACGCCGTGCAGAATCCTCAGCAGTTGCTGCCTGCGCTTATTACCGAAGACGATTTTGATTCGGGTTTTGAACACTTTACCGGGGGAAGTTCTGATCAACGGTCTGAGCCCGGTACTGAAAAAACAGCAACACTCACCCAATCGCTGGCCATCATGGAATATCTGGATGAACGCTACCCAAACCGGCCATTGCTGCCGAGGGGGGCAGCGGCGCGAGCGCGGGTGCGTGCTCTGGCACAGGCTATCGCCTGCGAAATTGCGCCGCTGAACAATTTGCGCGTGCGTAATTACCTGACTCAGGAAATGGGTCTGAACGACGAACAGAGCCTGGCCTGGAGCCGCCACTGGATTGCCATTGGTTTCAATGCGGTGGAAGCGATGCTGCAGCAGCCCCAGACGGGAACCTACTGCCATGGCGACACGCCAACTCTGGCCGATTGCTGTCTGGTGCCACAGGTCTACAACGCCCGCCGCTTTGAATGCGATATGACCCCTTACCCACTGATCTGTCGGATTACTGCGGCCTGTGAACCCCTGCAGGCATTTGTCGATGCTCATCCCGATGCCCAGCCTGATGCCCCGCACCAGTCCCACGAAAGAGAAGGCTGACATGGGCAATACGACAAAAAAAACGACAAAGTATGTTGCTAAAGTGCCGGACGAGCAGGGCTTCATTCACTACAGCGAGGATGAACATCGGACCTGGCAGTACCTGATCAGCCGTCAGCGTCCGATCGCTGCAAAGTACGCCTGTGCCGAGTATCTTGAAGCGCTTGAGAGGATGCACTTCCCGGACGATAGTATCCCGCAGTGCCGGGAAGTGTCCGAAGTGCTGCTGCAGACTACCGGCTGGCAGGTGGAGCCGGTGCCCGCGCTGATTCCATTTGGACGCTTTTTCCAGTTGCTTTCCGAGAAGAAGTTTCCAGCCGCCTCCTTCATCCGCTCAGGGGATGACCTCGACTATCTGCAGGAGCCGGATATCTTTCATGAAGTGTTCGGTCACACCCCCTTGCTTACTGATCCGCGCTTTGCCGAGTTCACTCATCAATACGGGCTGGCCGGCCTGCGCACACCGAAAGAGAATTGGTCCATGCTGGCGCGGCTGTACTGGTTCACGGTGGAATTCGGTCTGATTAACACGGAAAGCGGATTGAAGACCTATGGTTCTGGAATTGTCTCCTCCATCGGCGAGACCCCTTATGCCATTGAAAGTGATATTCCCATCCGCAAGCCTTTTGATCCGGTTGATGTACTGCGCACGCCTTATCGTATTGACATCTTCCAGACGGTTTACTTTGTCATCGATAGTTTTGATGATCTGTACCAGCTTGCCCAAAGGGATCTTGTCGCACTGATTAAGGAGGCGCGACGCCTTGGCATGCACGAACCGACTTTTCCCATTGACGAACACGCCCCCAAGTGGAGTTGAGCCATGAGCCACAATAAATCATCAGAGCAGCAATCTTCAGCGCAGCAATCTTCAGAAAAACACTCGTCAGAAAAACACTTTTCAGAGCAGCACTGCCTGCCCTGCGAAAGCGGTGTGCGGCCAATGACCCGCAAGCAGGCGGAGCAGGCGCTGGCAGAATTGAATGGCGGCTGGGAACTGGATGCCGAGGCGCACTCCCTGCAGCGCGAGTTTCGCTTCAAGGGCTACAATAAAACCATTGGATTCGTGAATGCGCTGGCCTGGATAGCCAATGAGGAGGGCCATCATCCGGACCTCGAGGTGAGCTACGACCGCTGTCTGGTACGCTGGACCACCCACGCTATTGGAGGCCTGTCCGAGAATGACTTTATCTGCGCGGCCAAGGCGTCGCTGCTGACAGACCGGTCCCCAGGCCTGTAATTCCGCAAGTTACTGCGATGGCACTGGTTTCTCCGAAATATGCAGGGTGATTATGCCTTCCACAACCACAGTGCCATCATTTCGTCGCGCCTTGACGGACACCGGCATCTCGCCTGGTTTCCAATCCTCTGCACAGGCTTCGGCCGTGATCCGGATATCACTGCTGGCTTTGGCGGTATAGTTGACCTGCATGCCTTTGGGAATCCAGCGCAGATGCTTCGGTATTGATGCCTCAGCCAACGCACCCATAGCCATCTCCAGACCATTGCAGATAGCGATCACATGCACCGTGCCAATATGATTTTCAACCTTGCGGCGTTTGGCAAAGGTAAGCTCGCAGAAATTCGGGCGCAGCGTCTGAATCCGGGGGCTTATCGTGGAAAAGTAGGGGGCCTTGCGAGCAAACATGAAGGCAAAAATCCGCTTTCCAAACGGCATGCTTTCAGATTTGCGGTAAAGCTTCAGCAGGTAGTTGTCGTTCATATTAATTCGCTTTTTATACTCTTGTTATACCAGGACCACAGTGTGCCTGTTCTATCGGGCTGCCGCCATCGGGGTTTACCTTATAGTAATAGTTAACATCAATCAGTAGCGTATCTGATCAATAAATTCATTTGCGCTCTGTCAAAGGATTAGCATCATGCAGATACAGGTAAATACCGATAATCACATCCAGGGCAGTGAAGAGCTGTCTCAATACGTCAAAAGTCTGGTTGAGGATGAACTCGACCGATTCTCTACCCGAATTACGCGCGTGGAAGTCCATCTCAGTGACGAGAACAGCAGCGTCAAATCCGGCGAAAAAGATAAGCGCTGCGTGCTGGAGGCTCGGGTGCGGGGATTGCAGCCGCTCACTGTCTCGCATCAGGCTGAATCGCTTGATCTCGCGATCAGCGGGGCAGCAGACAAACTGGACTCGAGTCTATCCCGAACTCTGGGAAAACTGGATGATCCGCGCCGTGGTCCGGCTATGCCTGATTCAGAGGAGCAGACCGACGAGCAGTGATAAGCCTGGGAGAAGCCAATGCGACAAATTACCAATGATCATTTAGCCGTATGACTAATCACCAGACTGCGCCATGTATATCTATTGACATGCCGGCATGAGAACCGGCACCGCACATCGATATTAACTCCTTATAAAAATATAACTCATTGTTAATAATTGACATTGTAGTATTATTAACCGGCATAAGAACCGGCATGAATGTCGATTTTGAGTTCTAACTGAATAAGGATGACTCGATGACTACCGAATCCGTCGCCATGATGGAACCGATGATGCCGGCTATTGGACACAAGAGCCTGGAAGACCTGGCCATGGGTCTTGCCCAATCGGGCGCAGCGCTTACCCGGTCTTTGCATCCGCTGGTACTGGAGTCCATTGGCGATCTGGTTCGCTCCATGAACTGCTACTACAGCAATCTCATCGAAGGACACGATACTCACCCCAGAGATATCGAAAAAGCCCTGGCAGGGGATTTCTCTGCGGATCCCGAAAAACGGAACCTGCAGCTTGAGGCGCGAGCGCATATTGACGTGCAACGTGCTATTGATCGCGGGCAGGCACCAGAGCTGGTACCGATGCGAGCGTTCATTCTCTGGTTGCACCGCGAATTCTGCTCAAAACTTCCGGCCGAACTGCTGCTGGCAGAAAACCCGGATACCGGCGAGAAAATTCCCGTTGAACCTGGCAGGATCCGATCCAGCGATGTGGCGGTGGGGCGGCATATACCACCGAGCGCCGAAAATCTGGAACGGTTTCTTGAACGCTTTGAAGAGGCTTATAACCCTGGGAGGCTATCTCTGGTGCAACAGGTCATTGCCATTGCCGCCTCTCATCACCGGCTGGTGTGGATCCATCCTTTTCTGGATGGTAATGGTCGCGTTGCCAGGTTGCACTCGCACACATGGCTGCTGCGTACCGGTATCGGCAGCAGTCTCTGGTCTGTCGCCAGAGGTCTGGCCCGCAACCGGGAGAACTACAAAGCGCACCTGATGGCAGCAGACAGTCCACGCAAAGGGGACCTTGATGGCAGGGGGAATCTGAGTCATGAAGAGCTGGTGAGATTTTGTGAGTTTTTTCTTCGCGCCTGCCAGGACCAGATTAACTATATGGCTGGCCTGCTGGATATCGGCAATCTGGTGACCCGTATGAGCAGACATGTGCAGGAGGAGATAGACATGAATCGTCTCCCGATGGGCTCCTTAAGCCTGCTGAAGGAAGCCCTCTACACCGGGGAATTTCGACGTGGTAGAGCCGCTGAACTTACCGGTTATCAAGAGCGCAAAGCACGTATGATTCTGACCGAGTTACGGTTGAAGGGCTATTTGATCTCAGATAATGATCGAGGGCCGCTGCGACTGGGGTTTCCTGCGGATGCGGTTGAGCGCTGGCTGCCGAATCTGTATCCAGCAGCCGACGGTTAAAACGCGAGGAGGCATACAGCACTAGCCCCGCAGGGCCGCCTGCACCTGCTTCAGCAAATCAGACACTTCTGCCGTCAGGAAGGTATAGAATTTTGGTTTTTGCAGCGTGCGTTCTGCGACCTTTCCGGGAATAAAGCGTGACATCTCTGCCTTGAAGGCATCCCCTGCAATAATCTCAGGAAGTCGCTCCAGCATTTGGGCGAGCTTGCCGGGATAATCATCAATGCGGTAGTCGCGGATTTTACTGGTCACCCAATCTGTCCGCAGGGTCGCACCTTGTTGTTTCAGCCAACGCAGATCCCAGATATCCCGGTTGCGCACATATCCGGTGGTATTCACCAGCGACACCAGCTTGTCGGCCATCACCTCGTCCAGTGACTCGGTGAGCACCAGGGTATCGCCATAACCATCAGGCAAAAAGTCGTAATTAAGCTGCAGTGCCCGGGGCTGCCGGGAATAAGCCTCGATATTGGCCACTTCCACCTTGATGCGCTGCTGGGGGATATGGCTGTGTCCCGGCGCGGTGATTACCGATACCTGCCACTTATCGATCTTCAAATCGGCATATTCCCGTTCGTACTTCAGCTCCTTCGGCTCCTTCACCGTCACGTCCAAGCCATAGCGTTGACCAATATAATGTTCGATGCAGTCACGGATGGGTTCCAGTTGTGTACGGGTAAAAGCGCTGCCGCCGACGAAATCCAGGTCTTCGCTGAAACGGGGAGATCCGTAGCACAGACGCAGGGAGGTGCCCCCTTGGAAGGTCAACTGATCCAGCAGGCCTTCCGTGTCCAGACTGTAGAGAATGTCGTAGTGCAACAACTCCTTCTGGATGACCGGCCGCATTTGGGTTCGTCCGGGTTCGGCCATGGCCAGTGCGGTCAGGCGGTCGAAATCCTCCCGGTTGATGTGCCTGGCTTTCTTATCCCCCATCAGCGCTCAGCTCCCGTTCATTCACGAGGTGGGTATTGCGGCCCACCCGTTTCAGGTCGCGCCAGGCCGCTGCTGGCGTGGCCAGCTTAAGCGGTCGCCGGACGTCCCGGACTTCCGGCAGAATATCCCCCGGCAAGCGTTTGGTGTGAGTAAACTCAATGGTGCCATAGGGTGTTGCGTGCTCACCCTTGCGCCCGGTAGTCATCACGGTAAGCCGGTCCACAGGAATCTGGGAGATAGCACCATGCTCGCTCAGAGCTGATTCCAGGCTGACATAGTTGTATTCCCCCCGGCGCAGAGCCTTGGCGATATGTTCGAGCGTGTCGCTGCTTCGGCTTCTGCTGAGCCCGTAGACATAGACCCCTCGCACCGGGCGTAGCAGGATTTCTTCGGCCACGAGTCGCTGCAGCCCGGCCTTGAATGCGCGGGGGCTGTCGTCATGAAAAATTTTGGCCAGATCTCCACGGGTAAAGACATAACGTCCCTGTTGATCCCAGTGGTTCAGGCGTTTGATGGCTGTGCTGTTGTTCATGACAAGTAAACGTGAAGGTCTCGTATTTGTGTCTTTGATGTCTACTTAGCATACGCCTGAGGCAAGCGGACGGCAAGGGCATATTTAAAGCAACCGGCATAGGAAGCGGCATGAGGTCGATTTTGAAGGGCTATTTGACCTCAGATAATGATCGAGGGCCGCTGCGACTGGGGTTTCCTGCGGATGCGGTTGAGCGCTGGCTGCCGAATCTGTATCCAGCAGCCGACGGTTAAAACGCGAGGAGGCAGCGGTGATTTCAGACTGAACTATACTGGTAATGGGAAGACGCTGGAAGTTGACATGGTAATGCAATCGCATTACCATTTTGCTTTCTTAAGCGCTATTTCCTAAGTGATATTTCAAGAGTAACTCCTATGCCGCACCCTATTGAAGTTGAGTCCACTCTCACGGATCGCTACCAGACTACAGTCCCTGATCCCGTGCGGCGCGCTCTTAAACTCGGCAAACGCGATAAGATTCATTACATCATCCAACCTGATGGAGAAGTGTTGCTCAAGCGCGCCGCAAATGCAGCGGAAGATGATCCAGTGCTGGAGCCTTTCCTGGATTTTCTTGCTAATGACATGGCTAAGCATCCCGAAAGACTTCAAAGTGTAGATAGCGCCCTGGCAAGGCGTATTCAATCTCTGCTGGGTGGTATTGAAGTAGATCTCGATGAACCTCTGCAGGAAGACGATGAGTGAGCAAGAAGGGATCAATGCCTTTGGTCTTGCATGGCTGGACGGTGTTCGCTCATCCGCTGTTTCTGAATCAGATTGAAGAGTTAATTCAACAAGTCGAGCGCCTTAAACGCAATGATCCGCACAATTTCTCAAGAAAAAACGCGACTAAGCGCCTCGCCGCAATCGCAAGATTGGCATTCGACATAATTCCGCAGAACCCGACACGCACCGGGTACAGGCAGGGCGTTACACTGGGTACTGATCACAAGTTCTGGTTTCGTGCAAAGTTCTTCCAGCAATATCGGTTATTCTTTCGCTATCATGCATCAAGTAAAACCATCATATATGCCTGGGTCAATGATGCGGCCCAGTCAGTTACACAAGCAACAGCCCCCTGGTGAGCAGCGCCAGCGCGATGCTCATGAGCACGGCGGCCGAGCCCAGATCCTTGGCCTGCCTTGAGAGTTCGTGAAACTCCGAGCTCACCCGGTCCACGACCGCTTCAATGGAAGTGTTCACCAGCTCAACGATCATCACCAGCATCAGCGAACCCACCAGCATCACCTTCTCCATAGCGGTGTCGCCAAGCCAGAATGCCAGCGGTGCAAGCAGGATAAACGCGAACAGTTCCTGCTTGAACGCCGACTCTGTTTTTGCTGCCAGGCGCAGACCGTCAAAGGAGTACCCTGTGGCGGCGATAATGCGCCGGAAACCTGTCTTCTTGTGAGGCGGTGTCAGGCATAGATCCGGTGCAGACTCGCCATCTGACGTTACTTCCATCGCACCGCAGGAGCGGAAAGTGGGTGAGTTGGCGATCAACCAGTCGCTGCGAACCTGCTGATAGAAGTCAAGCAACTCGTCGGCCAGACGTTTTGAATCCCACAACAGCGCGTAATGCCTGGCGCTGCGTGAAAGCTCGTCGTGCAGCGCATCGTCGGATAACACCGCCATCACCTTGGTGCTGAAATCATCGACCGAGCCGTCAGTGATGAGGGCGCCCTGGTAATCCTTGAGTACATCGCGGGTGCCCATCTCAGCCAGCGCCACCACGGGGGTGCCCGCCGCCATTGCTTCCAGCAGCACTAGCCCCTGGGTTTCAGTCTTCGAGGCAAATACGAAAACGTCGGCGGCGTGATAACAGTCCACCAGCTCAGTGGCTCGGTCCAGGTAGCCCACGAAGGAGATCGAGTCGCTCAGCTGCAGCTGCTCGGCCTGCTCCATATAAGTCTTTCGGGCAGGACCCTCGCCGGCAATAATCATATGCACATTTTCGAAGCGGTCACGCAAATGCCGGAACATCAACAGCAGCAATCCAATGTTCTTCTCAAAGGCAATGCGGCTGACGTTGACCAACACCTTCTTGTCAGCAGCGATGCCCAGCTTCTGGCGGAAGCCTTCCCCGTCTCCATTTTCGAAGTCTGCTGCGGCGATGCCAGTCGGCAAGGTAATAATGTTGTTCTTGACGCCGTAGCGCTGCAGCAGAGCGACGATCAGCCAGGAGGGCGAAATGACCCCGGACACCTGATTGCACTGGCTGGTGGAGAAGTGACGCGTCCCGAAGCGCAGCAGTTGCCGGGGCACCCACGGCAGATAATGAAACAGATATTCTTCAAACAGGGTGTGGTAGGTGCAGACACAGGGCACCGACAACGCCTTCGCCAGCTTAATGCCCGCATAATGCGCCACGAACGGTGTGTGAATGTGGATAAGATCAATCTTTAAGCTGGAGAGCTCGTCGATCAGGTTGATGATCTCGCCGTAGCGCATCATTCTGTCTTCCGGGTCGAACGCCACCCGGCGGGAAGGAATGCGGATGATGCGGGCATCATTTTCGAAAAAATCAGGATCTTGTCGAACCGGATAGAGCGGGGCGATCAAATAAACTTCATGTCCCTGCGCTTCCAGTTCGTTGCGGAAGGTTTGGATGGACGTGGAAACGCCATTGATGCGCGGAAAGAACACGTCCGAGATCATCAGGATACGCATAGGGACTCCAGTAAGGTTGATTTTTTGTGCAGGCAGGGCGTGTCCATCATGCTGTTTTTCGCAGGCCCGGGAGTTCAACCACCTGCGCCAGTGAGGCCTCGTAGCGCTCCGCCCAGTGCAGGAGTTCAAGCTGCCCGTCCTTGTGCTCTACCAGGGTTGTGCAGCTTTCCACCCAGTCGCCATCGTTGTAGTACGCAGCAATAAAACTCCTGCAATAAAGTGCAATGCCTTGATTCAACCACCCATCAGGTTTATAACTTTCGCAGGGTATTCGTGCCCTGGAATCACATGACGTCTCAGGAGCAACATTTGCCAGTTTCCAAATTCTACCAACGACACCTTCTGCCTGCACTTCTCTGTTTTTTCCCGCTCATTAGCGCTTTTGCCGCAGAAGTCGACTATCCACAGACTGCCGCAGAGGTTAGTTTTGACAGTGTCAGAGCGCTGGATTTTACCCCTGGCTCACGAATCGATTACGGCAGCGATCCGCTTCGGTATGGCCTGCTCTGGCTGCCTGAGCAGCAAACACCGCTGGCCACTATCGTCTTTATTCATGGCGGCTGCTGGCTCAACGCCTATGACATCAGCCACACGTTTGCCGCAAGCACGGCGCTGGCCCAGGCGGGCTATGCCGTCTGGTCGCTGGAGTATCGGCGCACCGGGGATGTTGGCGGTGGCTGGCCGGGAAGTTTCGAGGATATCCAGGCCGGTATCGCTTATCTGGCTACAGTTGAAACGCAGCGGCTGGCGCAGGTTCCGGTGATCCTGGCCGGGCATTCCGCCGGTGGTCATCTGGCCCTGCTGGCGGGCGCTGCTGAAACTGAGATACAGGGTGTGGTTGGTCTGGCCGCAATCAGCAATATTATCGATTACTCCAAGGGCGGGAACAGCTGCGAGACTGCAGCTGCCCAGTTCATGGGTGGGGACTACGCCGGCCAGACTGACGCTTACGAGGCTGCCAATCCGGCGCAGATGCTGCCGCACTACAACACCGTTCTGTTGCATGGAAGTGCGGATCAGATAGTGCCCTTGCAGCAGGCCTTCGTGTTCGGGGCCGACACCTTAATCGTGCAGAAGGCGGGTCATTTCGACTGGGTACACCCGGGTACTGAGGCATTTGCCGCGCTGTTTGCAGTGCTGCAGGATGTATTGAAACCATGACTTTAGACGAAGTTTTAGCGCTGGATGCAAACGACCCGCTGGCGCGCTGGCGTGACGAGTTTGAATTGCCGGCCGAGATAATTTACCTGGATGGCAACTCTCTCGGGTGTCTGCCCAAAGCGGCACGTCTGCGCGCGCAGGAAGTCATCGCACAGCAGTGGGGCCAGGACCTGATCAAGAGTTGGAACCAGCACGGCTGGATAGATCTGCCGATGCAGGTCGGCGAGAAGATTGCCCGCCTGATCGGCGCCGCTCCGGGCCAGACGCTTTGCTGCGATTCGATTTCGGTCAATCTGTTCAAATTGCTCAGCGCTGCGATACAGATGCAGCCGGGGCGCGCTCTGGTGTTATCCCAGCAGGATAATTTCCCGACGGATCTGTATATCGTGCAGGGCTTATCGGAACAGCTGGGCGCGGACCGGGTGCGGCTCAAACTGGTTGAAGAAAATGCGATTGAGCAGCAGTTGGAAGAATTCGGTGAGCATATTGCCGTGTTGCTGCTGACCCAGGTGAATTTCCGCAGCGGCCGCCTGCTCGATATGCGGCGTTTAACCCGGCGTGCACACGAACTGGGTATTCTGGTGGTGTGGGACCTGGCACACAGCGCCGGCGTCATCCCCATTGAGCTGGATGATTGCGAAGTGGATTTCGCGGTCGGCTGCACCTACAAATATCTCAATGGGGGCCCAGGCGCACCAGGATTTCTGTATGCGGCCAGCAGACATCATGACAAGCTCAGGCAACCACTGACGGGTTGGATGGGGCATCAGGCACCTTTTGAGTTCTCTGCGGATTATCAGCCGGCTGCCGGCATTGCCCGCTTTCTCACTGGCACGCCGCCTGTTATTTCGATGAGCGTGCTCGATGCGGCACTTGATGTATTTCGCGACATCGACATGCAGGCCATAAGAGACAAGTCGCTGGCGCTGAGCGAGCTCTTTATTCAACTTGGTCGGCAATATCCCGCCCTGTCACAGTTGCTGCCGGCATTCCCGCAGGAGCCTTCGCAGCGCGGAGCGCAACTGGCTTACCATCATCCGCATGCCTATGCGATCTGCCAGACCTTGATTGCAGAAGGAGTGGTTGCTGATTTTCGGGCACCGGACATTCTACGGCTCGGCTTCAGTCCTCTGTATGTGAGATTCGAGGATATCTGGGTCAGCGTGGAGCGACTGGCAGCAATTCTGAAAACAGGCGCCTGGCGCGATCATCAGATCAGCCACCGGGGCAAAGTGACGTGAATAAAACTGATCCGATTACAAGTAATGGCAGGAGAAAACTATGAGTGAGTTGAATACTGATTTTAATTTCACTGAAGGTGCGAACAGTTGCGAGATCAACAGTTCAGCGGCGATGCTGATTTCAGTATTCGGCCAACCCCTTCACGCCGAAGCGGAGCTTGAATCGATGGAATGGTTGCTGGAATTTGAAGGTGGCGGTAAAGCAGTAATTCGCAATAAAGAGGTGGTTCACACCAGCAACAGCAGAATTCAGACCTGGACAGCCAACGCCGATTCAGCAGCAACACTTGCGAGAATCACGGAAAAATTGATAGAAGCGGATAATTATTACGAAGGCTCTCTGCATCCGGAGCTCTTCGTGAAGCGCAAAAAATGACATCCGCTGGAACTAATCCGGCTCGGGCAAGCGGGGCGGCCGAAGAGTGATCTATTTCAGCACCGCTCCAGGGTCCGCCGGGTCCACCTCGAAATGCGTATCGTCATAAGCATCGATGAGCGCGAGCAGAACATCCAGTTTTTTACCCTCGGGCGTGTCAGGTCTTGCCACAAGCAGGCGTCCGACTTCTTTTAAAGCCGCTCGGTATTCGGCGTCCGTTTCAATTGGTTTGATGTCCATATTCTTTCCTCCGGCGATTAAATGGTTGTTATATCAATCTCCACCA
>Ga0335398_10000875_pt1 | contig 52555 bp, 29 predicted proteins | sample BON03_FD_205742 | JGI IMG/M metagenome (GOLD analysis project Ga0335398, IMG submission 205742) | Freshwater microbial communities from Lake Bonney liftoff mats and glacier meltwater in Antarctica - BON-03 (spades assembly) (version 2) | ecosystem: Environmental > Aquatic > Freshwater > Ice >... | reverse complement strand
GTCTCGCCAGCCAAGAGCCGCGCGAGCACATCGTTCACGTAAGCCCACACGTCCAGATCGTTCCGGTGAGCACTGCTGACCAAGCTCATCAATCCGGCACTACGCTCACCGCCAGCCAGGCTGCCGCGTTAGGAGTGATTGCGTGAGGAGTGGTTGCCGATTGGACAACCAGTTCAGTGAACCTGTGCGAAGCGGCGGATTTGTCTTGGCGACGTTTTGGCGCCGAGTCAACACGCGGGGCCAAGTCAACACTTGGGGACAGTCGGAGTTTCCACCTATAGAAAGAGGCCACTGAAATTTGATCGAGCCGACAAAAATCGGCCACGGTAAGTTGGGAAGCGGCCGGGCGCCTGAGTCGGTCAAGCCAAAGTTGAATTCGCTGGATCTTGGACATTGGTAACATAGGATCTCCTGGAAACCAAAAGGAAATCTACCAACCTAAACCACCCGTCAATAACGGTACTCAGAAACGCTTACAAACGCAGAACACTTGCTCACACCGTTCGAGGATGGTTTGATAAAGAATGCGGCGCCAGCTGAACTTCGATGTTTGCATCGTCGCAATTAAGAAAGGCTTTCCGCTAGAGACAATCCTCCCTGGAAGCCCTGCGAAATTCTAACGGTAGACCGAGGGTGCTCCTTGCGTAAACGCAGGCTCAATTGCCGAATGTAGCGTGACCGGTTGATTGAAATCCGCTTGTCCACCGCTTGCTCTTCCAGCCATACCATTTTGGAACATGGTGTGTGAATTCGGCGAGAGTGGAAAATAAGGCACACCGTTGCCTGGCACCACCTGTTGTCCGCCCGCTGGCAGTGGTGGAATCTTGGACGCCATTGGCTGCGTGAATTCTGGATTAGGCCCGTAGTTGCGTACACGGCCTAAAACGGATTCCGATTCCTGCTGCCCGCTAGCTAGACGAACGGCTTGATTTGCCTCCAAATACTGGCCTGCATAAACCGGCGGAGCGAAAGTTGGCACCGATCGCAATGAAGTTTGACCACCCAGCGGTGGATAACCATTGCGACCTGCCGCCCGCTGGTTGATCGATAACGGGTCACCGGCACCTTGCGATTGCCTTTGAGAATAGGGTGGTTCCTGCAAGACGGTAGGCACTTTGACTTCTTCTTTAGCGGTGCCGCGTACCCAATCAGAAACACCTTGATTTGCATCCATCAAATAAGGGTACTGAATCAATTTTTGGTGCGAAACCGTCGAAAAAACCCGGCGATTCACTTGGCCGTTGTAGCGAGTGTTTTGCAAGTCGCCAGACTCCACAGGATTGGGGAACACTTCCTTGGGTGGCGGTAATGCTTCAATATCTGGTTCAATAATCGAGGGTGAAATCTGCAAAGGCTCTGTCAATTCAGGACTACTGGAACGACCTGGTGAGGGCACCATCTGCCTATTGCCTGGACCGGTATTCCTACCCTCAACACTGCCGCCACTGATAACTCCCGGCGCCGATTCCACGTGACCATTTGCTTCACCGTTGTAGCCATAGGGACCTTCCAACGGGGGCATCGCATTGTGAAATCCAAGGTCCTGTTGAACCGGCGGATGAAAGACATTTCGCGTTGGAACGGGATGAAATCGCGAGGGCATCGTGGGTTCGGATGCATTCGCAGAGTATTGCCCACTAGGATCAAAGCCAGTCGTGTCTTGATAGGGACTTGGGATCACGCGTTGATACGCGGAACGTTCCAAGTGTTGTTGGCGAAGTCGTCTTGCCACCGAAAGCACTGGTCCTTCCTGACGCAAGCAGGTGGAAGTCGGGCCCCAACATTGACATCCGCAACAGCTAAGTATTGCGATGGCCAAGAATCCATGAAGCCACCGCAGCATGTAACTCTGGCGTTGTTCTTCATTTCCACGATTGCTGATCATTGCGGATTCAAACCTACTTGGACGACGTCTCGAATCGGCACACCAAAAAACGGGTTCGGCAGACCTTACTATTGATCGAACACAACAACCGTCAAAGTTTAATTGAATTACGCATTTTCACTCACCCGCAGACTCGGCACACCCAATGCTGGCTTGCACAACGAAGACTGTCGCCGAAACTTGGCTAAAAATTGATTCGCTATGGCGCAAAAAAAGACCCGAGCTGGACTCGGGCCTTTCGAAGATTCAACATTGCATTACAAACAGGTCACTCAGATGTGCCACCTGATCTTGCCGACTAGCGGTACCATTCTAGGCCGAAGCTTAGACCGTGATACAAAGCGTCGTCACTGTTGCTGGAAGTTAAACCGCTGAACGGAGTGATCTGTCCGTTGTACTGACCGGCGGCACTGGCAACATTGTCGAAGTACCAAAATTCATAACCGGCTTTCAACTTCGCTCTTGGTGAAATCATGTAGTGAGCGAAGACGCCCATTTCCGTTCCCCAGGAAAGATCCACATCATCAGCCGAGTTGTCAATGATGCGAAGATTGTTGTTCGCAAATTCGGTGTTAGTCTGATAGAAGTTCAGGTAACCACCAACCTTGCCCGAAACACTGAATGAAATCCGACGGCCAATGTCATAGAACAGTTCGCCACCGATCTGCGGTCCAATCAAGTGATTTCGAGCTCGCAAACGATAGGTTCCAAAGTCGCCACCTGAACCAATCGAATTCAGGCCGTAAAAGTCATCGATAGCGGTGTAGCGAATGCCGATGAAGGTCGACATCACGTCCCAATTCCAATTCATCTTGCTGAATTCGGCACTGTAGTAGTGGGACCTCTGGACACTTTCGTGAAACGAAGCGCCATTGAAAGAACTGATCGAAGCTAAGTTGAACCCATCAGTTGGGAACAAGCGAGGAGTAAGCGAATTGGTCGCACTGGCGATTTGAGTATTCGCACTGTGAGCATCCAACAGGGTGAACGATGCTTCCCAACCTTCAATGCTGTCTAACTTGCGACCGAAAACCAAACGGGCACCGGGTGTGTAGTCGTAAGCATCGTTAGCAGGTAGCAAAGATGCCGAAAAATCACCCTGATCACGATCCATATAGAGGAAGTCTAAGAAAATATACCCGGTCGCTCCGCTAACACTACCCAAGCCATCATAAGGCAGACGGCTAGGCATTGTCGGACGCTGAAAATCTTGATTCAAACCCGAATCGAATTCTGGTTGACTTTGCAAGTACGGATCGGACACCCCCGAGAATACATCTTGCGGGCTAGATACGTTGATTGTAGGAACTTTCAACGCACTGGATGTGCCCGAGCCAATCATTCCGATGCTTTGATTGGTGGTCATCGTTGACTCAAACTGCGGGTTCGAATCGGTTGAAGAACTCTGTGTCGTTGTCGACTGCTGATTGCCCATCATCATCGCAATCAAATCGTCAGTTGAAACCTCATCCACTTGGATCTGATCCGACGACGCATCAGCGGACCCGATTGGACGCTGGAGCTTCGCTGTTTCTACTGAAGCAGCAGATGGCGTTGCAATTTCACTTTGAATAACCGTTTGAGTTTGCTTCATCGTCGCGGCGATTGAACCGGCTCCCGCACCCTTAACGATTGGGACAGGCTGGGTCTTCCCCGTTTGAATTTCAACCTCCGCTTTTGCCGAACTCATGTCCTTTTGACTGAAAATCGGGCCCGTCACTAAAGGACTGACTTGCGAACGTTCGACTACCGCAGAATCCACCGAATCCGGTCCGGTCACAATCGGACCTGTCACAATCGGTGCCGAGACAACCGGGACCATGCCGGAAACTGGAACCGCTTGGACTAATCCGGCGAAACTAGGTTCAACGATAACCGTTGAAGTTTCCGCCGTTGGGGAATATGGCATGAGTGCTTGGCTGCCACTTACCACTGGCACCGTGAAAGTGTCACCCGCTGCAATCGAAGGCAATAGAGGAGTGGGGCGATAGCGAGGCGGTGCAGGAATGCGAGGAACCAAAGGGTGCTGCGTTCCTGGTTTGGTATCACCGATTGGACCGTGATCGGATTCCAGAAACGTCACCGGCAGGATGTACGATGCTTGGGTATCCGTTCCTTGGGTATGGGCTGCCGGGATTGGCAGGATCATTCCTGTGTTTCTAAACTGTTTGACTCGCATAGACGAGTCTAGCAGTGCCTGCAAAGTAGAGACTTCGCTGCTAGTTTGCTGCCCATCCTGCCAAGCGTTTGCATTTTCGATGTCGAAAACAGGCGCGAAAGTAGAAATGCACAGGAAAGTACCAGCGAGAAATCGTTTCAAATTTAAATTCATTTTCGAATCCGTGCCATAAGGTCAACGAAGAGCGAGATGCAGCCCAAGCAGTAGATGCAAGTCTGCACTTATCCGTTACCTTTACTGTTCGGCATTCGGGCCACAAGGAACGTACCGATTTTTCCATTTAATCCGAAGATGTTGATATTTCTCGACGAAAGGTTTATTTCTAATGTGACGGTTGAACCCAACTTGACTGTCCTGACAACGGCATATTTTACCGCCAATCACTTGAAATCGTTGCATTTACGGCGATTGACTTACCAATCCCTATAACCCGATTTCTATCGCCCAGAGTGTTGACGCAATTACAAAGTAAGTGCTTGCCACGAATACACCAAGCAAACATTCTGGAGTAGATAGTAAAAATAGCGAGTCCTGGAGATCAAAAGGGACCTTAACATCCGTTCAAGGTCATATTACTTTTGCTATCATGGATAGAAAATGAGTCGCCCCAGCGACCAACCCCGACAGATATCGCGACGGTGAATGATTCGCAAAAAGTCGTTTCGAACACAATTTTGGCTTGCAGTATTTGCCAGCACTTCGAAATGACGCTGAATCGTTCCTCGCTAAACACCGAATATTTGAACTTAGAAAATTGAGATTAAGGCCCATTGACTATGGACGACTTTGGATTTGACGGACCACAACGTTCACTCGTTTGGCGGATCCTGTTGTTCCCGGTGAAGATCCTTCGAGCTATTTTCGGTAGGTTTGCGAGTGCCGATGACCTTGAAGCCCGACGCGGATTTTTGGGTTGGCTGAAGCTAATTTTTGTCTCGCCGTTCATCTGGATATTTTCCTCGTTGGGGGTTCTTCTTCTCAATTGGTCATCCAGCCGTCGCCTACAAACATTTGTGTTCGGGCTACCTGCAATCCTGTTTGGTTTGGGAATGATTTCACTTTACGTATTCGGCTCGCTGAACCCAGACGGGATCGTTAAGGTTTACAACAAGAACTATCAGTTGGCATTGACGGAAAAGAAGTTTGATGAAGCCGAACTGTACTTGAACCGAGTCATTCGGTTGAAGAAAGAAGATCAAGAAGACCAACAGTCTCAGAAAGCAGATTTGTTGATCCAACAAGGCAAGATTAATGAAGCGATTCCTATTCTTCAAAAAATTGCGAAGCCGGATCAAGTCGGCAACCCCAGAGCTCACTTGCAGTTGGCACAATACTATCTAAGTAAAGCGTATGCGGATGCTGCCAGGATGGAAGAGTTGACACTTCCCAAGCGAGCAGAGTTTATCAACTTCAGCCAGAATATGTCGATCCAGCACCTGGAGCAATGTCTAAACTCGACGCCCTCGGATTTGGAAGAATTCCAGGCTCACAATGCGATCTACACAATTTTGATGCGGCGAAAACAATTTGCTGAAGCTGCGCCGCACGTCAGCTTCCTGAATCGAAAGACGTTTACGTTTTCTGATGACCACTTCACGTTCTTCACAAAAATTTATCCGAATCTAGAACTGGCCAATCGGCAAGTCGAGTACGATATCGCCCGTTTGAAGAAGTTCCTGGAGGAACAGCCTGACAACATGAACGCGTGGCAGGTATTGATCCGCATCTACTTGATGCAAAAAAACTACGCGACGGCGATTAAAGAGATTTCCTTGGGTAGCCGCAAAGTCAGCACGCAACAACTAAAAATGTTGCTGGCGAAGTTTCAATCCGAAGTTTTGTATGAACAGTCGATCAACGCGAAAACCTTGGGCACTGAAAAAGAAACTCGATTGCAACGCCTGACACTTTTAAGTGCCTCCTTAAAAGTATTTCCTGCCAATCGCAGAGCCGTGGAAGAGTTGATTCTTCTTGGCTTCCCTGTTGAAGGCACCGATGATGACCAATGGCTGTATGATGCCAAAGCGGCGGCAGGTCCAAGCAATGAAAATTATTATGGCGTGAACATGATCCTAGGACTTCGCGCTCTTTTTGACGGCCGCAAAGAGGAAGCGAAACAGTATTTGGAGCTGGCTAGTTCCTTAAGTCCATCTTTCCCTATCGTTCTGCAAACGTTGACTATGGCAATTGACCCAGAAGCGAAAACACTTCTGCCGCAATTCCAGACAGAAGAAACATCGCCCAATGGCACAAACAATAGTTCTGCTGCGACACCAAATTCAGATCAAATGGACACGCCTGCATTATTTGGAATTTACATGGTGCTAGGTTCTCACGCGGTCGTCGAAAAGAAATACGAACGGGGCCTCGGGTTCTTCGAAAAAGCCGCCTCGGCCAACCCGCAATCTTACGCAGCACAGAACAACATTGCTTTTTGCTTAATCAATCTGGAATCCGCGGGTGAAAGTGAATATCAAGAAGCCTTGATTATTAGTTCCGACAACATCAAAAAATCCCCCGAAATCCCTAACTACTACGAGACCCGCGGCGCTGTGTTCATGAAATTGGAACGGTATCAAGAGGCCGTTGCTGATTTTGAAAAAGCCCTGGATCGTGGATTTAGAAATCGACGAAGTGTTCACATGAACCTGGTCAAGGCGTACCGCGAAACTGGACGTGACAAGGAAGCCGATGCTTACCAACGCCTAATCGACGCCCAACCCGAGGAGGAAGGCGTACCGTCGGCTTTGGTTCCAAAAGATCCCAATTCCGCAACTCCCGCAGAGGGCGATAACGAACTGGCCCCAGAAACTAAATCGGATTCCAATTCCGTGGGGGATGAAAAAGAGACAACCGACGGCACCGTTCCTCCAGTTTCATCCGAAGAAAAGTCGACAATAGATAAGTCGACAATAGAAAAGTCGACAATAGAAAAGTCGACAATAGAAAAGTCGGCAATAGAAAAGTCGGCAATAGAAAAGTCGGCAATAGATAAGTCGACAACTGGGCCAGAGGGAGCGAACCAAGACAATTCACCCAACTAGGAGCCGCTAATTTGTCGGCCGATTCATCGGTTGGAATATGAATCCGATTTTGAACGGTTGCCAAAAGTTTGCCCAGCATGCGTCTTTTGAATCAAAACACTTTTGCATCCAACTACAAAAGTCATACCGTCCCAATAGGCTGCCAATGTCTACCACAAGAGGCGAGTCACAGCAGATACCAATATTTGTGTCCTAGCCGTTGGTTTGGTAAGTGGTTGTTGGTTCAGTAAGTTTAGGTTGTAGGTCAAATTGGTTTCGACCGGTCGCGCTACTCCCCCACTTTAAGTCGCTCCAGCCACGCCTCCCAACCGGTTGATTGGATCGAAACTGATTTAGCATTGCCCTCGGACTTGGTCACTCGAAAAGCCTCAGCTTCGGGAAACTGCTGGACAATGTCTTGAAACTTATCCGAAGGGCAAACTGACAGCGCCGATGCTAAACCATCGGCCACGCTTCCCGAGGTTGCATGCACGATCGTCACATGTTGAAAGTCGACTGCCTGCTTAGTTAGCGGGTTGATAAGATGCGAGCGTCGTACGCCGCCTGCCTGCAGAAATTGATTGGCATCTCCCGAACTTGCCAATGATGAATTAACCAAATAGACCTTCGTCTGTAAACCATCTCTAGGATTCAATTTGGCCAATCCAACCACCCATCCTCTTTGACCAGGAGGCGGGGAACCTGCGGTTAGATCACCGGATGCATCTACCAGCACTCGTTGAATATCGTGATCCTTTTTCAATCGTATCAACACTCGATCGGCAGCATAGCCTTTGGCGATCCCGCCGAAATCAAAATCAAAATCGCCGACGCCTTTACGAAATAACGCCTGATCTTCATTGATCAAAAAGCGTCCCATCCCCACATTGTCCTTGGCAAGATTGACTTCCTCTTGGGTAGGCATCCGCTGCAATCGACGAGCTTGTCGCCAGACTTTGGTTAGCCGCCCGAGTGTCACATCGAAATAGCCACCGGTCTTAGAATGCAGTTCGCGGGACAAAATCGTCAATTGAATGAAAGTCGAAGATGCTGGGAAAGCAGCCCCAGCTGGCAAATGACAAAGTCGGTTCACTTCACTCGAAGGGTCGTAATCGGTGAAAACCTTTTCAATCAAGTCAATTTCTTCAAAAGCAGCTTCAAAAGCAGCTTCGGCAGCAACCGCGTCCGTCGCATAGAGCGAAATTCGAAAGCGGACCCCCATCTTGATTTCTGACTTGGAAAATCCCTGCAGCGTTATGCGCTCCAAACATTTTAACACCTCCTGACTGCTACATCGTTGAGAAAAGGATAGCTGACTGCCAAACACCAGCAATATAAGTATCGTGCTCCAGAATTCGATTGGTTTGATTGCCACGTGGATTTCCGCCATTTCGTTCGTTTAGTGTTTGCAGCCTACCTGGAATTCTAATGCGAAATCAGTGGTTCTCTTTCGCCGGTTAGGGCAAAACCAGCAGAAAACATAGAATTCCGATCGTAACAACGGCGGTTCAAGCCCCATCGATGCTGATTGAAGTGTCGATTTTTTCAAGTTATGATGATATCCGCATCTTAACGCTCCGACAAACGTTTATGGTTACGTGTCCCGAATCAGGCTGATCATGCTAGGCGATTAAACCCACGTTCGCCGCGAAACTAACTTGCGATCTCCGTTTGGCTGACCCGAAGTGTTAGTTTGGCAAGAGTGTTAGTTTGGCAAGAGTGTTAGTTTGGCAAGGCTGCGGTCCAAATCTAGCTGGCGGAGTATGCCGGACTATTTGGATTTTCAACCAATGACGTTTCCCACCTCCACTTAAGATTTGTCTTCTAGGTCTTAAGATTTGTCTCCTAGGCCTTAAGATTTGTCTTCTAGGTCTTCATTTCACCATTTAGGAATCAACATGAAACCTTCCCCTGAAAATAGTTCCAAGCCACCCATTTCCGAAATCGTGACTGAAAAATTGCAGCCCAATAGCAGTGCCGATTCGCGCCGAGCCTTTCTAAAAACAAGTGCGAGTGCGGTTGCAGGTTCTGCCATTATCGGCTCGGCTGGATTTGTGCCTGCCAATCATGTTGCAGGACGTGATGTCATTCGCATCGGTTTGATTGGTTGTGGTGGACGTGGAACCGGCGCCGCTACTCAGGCAATGAACACCGAAGGTTCAACCGAATTGGTCGCGATGGCCGACGCTTTTGGTGACCGATTGGAAAGTTGTTTAGACGAATGTACCAAAGCGCACAAAGAAAAAGTCAAAGTCCCCAAAGAAAATCAATTCGTTGGCTTTGACGCGTACAAAGGTGTCATGGCAAGTGATGCGGATTTGATCATTCTAGCGACCCCACCTGGGTTCCGCCCGCTACATTTTGAAGCCGCGGTCAATGCGAACAAACATGTCTTCATGGAGAAGCCCGTAGCGTCTGATCCCGCAGGTATTCGCCGAGTCTTAGCGGCAAACGAAATTGCCAAAGCCAAGAATCTTGCGGTTCAGGTTGGTTTGCAACGGCATCACGAACCCATGTACAAGCAAACCATGGAACGACTGAAAGATGGCGCCATTGGTGACATCAATTTCGCTCGAGCCTATTGGAACAACGAAGGCGTTTGGACTCGTCCACGCCAACCCGACCAAACCGAGTTGGAATATCAGATGCGTAACTGGTACTACTTTAACTGGTTGTGCGGAGATCATATCAACGAACAGCATATTCATAACATTGACGTGATCAACTGGCTGTTTGACGACTTCCCAATCAAGGCTCAAGGGCAGGGCGGTCGACAAGTGCGAACAGGCAAAGAACATGGTGAGATTTACGATCACCATTTCGTTGAATTTACTTACGGCAACAACGCCACGATGCTAAGTCAGTGCCGTCACCAACCAGGATGCTGGAATGCCGTCAGCGAACATGCTCATGGTTCCAAAGGTAGCTGCGAAATTTCCCGTGGGCGTATTTTCGATTTGGATGGCAAGGAAACTTGGCGAGCCGGCCAAAATGTAAATGGCTGGCAGCAAGAGCACCATGACCTTTTCGCTGACCTTCGCGCCGGCAAGATTCCAAATGAAGCCGAATATGGTGCCAAGAGCACGATGACAGCAATCTTGGGTCGAATGGCAACTTACACGGGTCGCGAAATCACTTGGGATCAAGCGATCAATTCAACGATGAACTTGGCTGATTTTGATGCTTTGGCAACTTTCGGAGATGAAGCACCAGTGCAACCCAATGAGGACATGACCTACAACATTATGCAACCAGGAAAATCTTGGGACAAAGTGGTAGGCTAGGTTTGCCATCGATTAGAAGGCGTTGCTATCCAGCGATGAAGATTCAGGTCAATCACCCAACAACTTGGTGGTTGACCTTTTTTTATTCCTTGCCGCGAGCGGTCAAGGAGAAAATCCCGACGAAATACGTATATTTCGGCAAATTTGTGATGCTCGCAGCCGATGGATTCCCTGTCCTATCCTTCGGTCAATCTTGCCAACCACCTCCTACCGCAAGTGGTACCCTTGGCGTATTCCCTAGTAAGAAGGTTTAATAGAGGCCTGCGCAACTTGGTTGCAACCGAAGGAAGACCGTAAACTCTTGGAATTGGTTAGCTAGATCATTATGTCCGTTCGAACGCGTTTTGCCCCAAGTCCTACCGGCTACTTACACATCGGCGGTGTGCGAACCGCGTTGTTCAATTGGCTTTTCGCGCGCAAACACAATGGGCAGTTTATCTTGCGAATCGATGACACGGACCAGAATCGCAATCTTGATCAAGCGCTTCAACCTATCCTGGACGGTTTCCGCTGGCTGGGAATCGACTGGGACGAAGGCCCCGAAGTAGGGGGACCCTACGCACCTTATTTCCAAAGCGAACGCTCGGAAAAATATCAGATCGCTGTCGATAAGCTATTGGACAAAGGCTTAGCCTACCGCGATTTTGCCACAGGGGACGAGGTCCAAGCAGAACGCGATGCAGCCCAATCAGCGAAAGTGGATTTCCTGTACAGTCGCAGGTGGATGGCAGAAACGGCAGAACAACAAGTTGCCTTTCAGGCAGAAGGTAGAACTGCGGTCGTGCGTCTCAAGATGCCTCGTGAAGGTCAATGCAAGTTCATCGATTTGATCCGAGGTCAACAGGCGTTCGACTGGGCTCGTGAACAAGATCACGTGATTCAGCGGGCCGACGGTTCTTTCATTTACCACTTGGCAACGATTGTCGACGATCTGGATTATCAAATCACGCACGTGATCCGAGCCATCGAGCACTTGTCCAACACGCCTCGGCAAGTCTTTATTGCGCAGGGCCTAGCAGAAGATCCTGCCCAGATACCTCACTTCGCTCACATTCCATTCGTAGCAGAACCTGGCAGCAAGACCAAATTAAGCAAACGAAAAATCGATACTTATTTGAAGCGACAAGAGTTCAAACAAATGGTCGAGCATGGGGATGCCATCGCGCAACAGATTGGTTTGACCTCATCGTTGGAATCTTTCAATCCTGTCCTGGTTGAATTTTACGCTCAACTGGGCTATCTGCCATCGGCACTGTTAAACTACTTGCTGCTGCTGGGCTGGTCCTTGGATGACAAGACCGAAGATTTTTCAGTGGCGGAAATGACACAAGCCTTTTCTTTGGACCGAATCGTCAAGGCACCGGCCAGTTTCGATCCCGAGAAATTATCAACGTTTCAGTCTCGGCACATGCTGCAATTGTCGACGACCAAAAAATGTGAAGCCGTAACGCCCTTTTTGTACAAAGCGAAAATGGTCCCACAGGAAAATTTCTCCGACCTTAGTTCTGAACTTCAGAAGACGATCCAATCCATCGTGCGGTTCTCGAGTGATCGAATCAAGGTATCAGGCGACATTTTGCAATTCGATGACTTTTTCAAAGAAGTTGATGACTTGGTTTACGACGATAAAGCGTTTCAAAAACGGTTGGTCAAACCCACACAGGCGGGCCATTTCTTAGCAGAATTTTCGAAAGTGCTGCAGGCGCAAAGCGACTTCACCGCAGAATCGCTCAAGGCCAGCGTGGAAGGATTTTGCGAACAGATGGGGATTGGGATTGGTGATATTGTGCACGCCATGCGAGTGGGCGTGACCGGACGAGCGGTTGGCTTTGGCGTCTTTGAAACATTGGAAACCCTGGGCAAAGATAAATCTTTAGCCAGAATTCGACAATCGCTTCAGCGGTTAGAATCGCTCCAAGGTCAGCAGGCTATCTGATCGTGAAATGACCGTTTGTTCATTCAATAATTGCTTCAGATTCACTTAGGTTTACCATTTCATTTTCTTTAACCCATTCTCTTTCGGCAAACGTCAATTGCCAGGACCTTACAAGCATGAACAAGTCGTCGAACGTCGATAAATCAGAATCGAATCCCCACGAAGAAAACGATGCTCATCTGGACTTTATTCGGCAAATCGTTTCCGACGATACCCAAAGCGGTAAATATGACCAACGAGTCCACACTCGGTTCCCGCCCGAGCCCAACGGCTACTTACATATTGGACATGCCAAAGCGATCTGCCTTAACTTTGGTCTGTCAACAGAATTTGACGGCAAGTGCAATTTACGATTTGATGACACCAACCCGTTAGCCGAAGACACCGAGTACGTGGATTCGATTAAGGAAGACGTTCGCTGGCTTGGCTTTGAATGGGATGGCGAAGAATATTATGCATCGGACTATTTTGATCGACTTTATGACTTTGCTGTTACGTTGATCAACGATGGCAAAGCGTATGTTTGCAGCTTATCCGCAGAGGATGTTCGCCAATTCCGAGGTTCCTACCGCGTCGAAGGTAAGAACAGTCCTGATCGTGAGCGAAGCATTGATCAGAATTTAGATCTGTTCGCGAGAATGAAAGCCGGAGAATTTCCAGAGGGCGCTTACACGCTGCGCGCGAAAATTGACATGAATTCGCCAAACATGAACCTTCGTGATCCGGCAATGTATCGTATCCGACATACGCATCACCATCGCACAGGTAATCAATGGAAAATTTATCCGACTTATGACTTTACGCATGGGCAAAGCGATTCCATCGAAGGCATCACGCATTCGATTTGCACTTTAGAATTTGAAGACCATCGTCCGTTGTACGAATGGTTCCTGGAACACCTGAAGCTCTACCGTCCGCAGCAAATTGAATTCGCTCGTTTAAACCTGACTAATACCGTCATGAGCAAACGCCGACTGTTGGAATTGGTCAAAGAAAAATTGGTCTCGGGCTGGGACGACCCTCGCATGCCCACCATTTGTGGTCTGCGTCGAAGAGGTTACACACCAACATCGATTCGTGAATTCTGCAAGACGATCGGCATTACCAAGTACAACAGCACAACGCCGATGTTCAAATTGGAACAATCGTTGCGAGAAGATCTGAATCAAAACGCCACCCGAGTCATGGCAGTGCTTCACCCCTTGAAAGTAGTGATCGAAAACTATCCTGAGGGCGAATCCGAAATGCGGGACGCGGTGAACAACCCCAATGACCCTGACGCCGGGTCGCGTCAACTGCCATTTGGACGGGAAATCTTCATCGAATGTGATGACTTCATGGAAGTCGCCCCAAAGAAGTTTTTCCGTTTGACCGTTGGCAATGAAGTTCGCCTGCGGTACGCCTACTTTCTGAAGTGTCACGAAGCAGTCAAAGACCCGGCAACAGGTGAAGTGACTTTATTGCGTTGCACTTACGATCCAGAAACCTCGGGCGGCAAAGCCCCGGACGGTCGCAAGGTCAAAGGCACAATCCACTGGGTCGGTGCGACCCAGGCGGTTGATGCAGAAGTTCGCCTTTATGAAAATCTGCTGACCGTGGAATCGATTGGGGACCTTCCCGAAGGCCAGGATTGGAAGACCAAACTAAATCCTGAATCGTTGGCCGTTTTGCACAATTGCAAATTGGAACCTTCGCTGAAGGATGCCAAAGCGGGTGAGAGTTTCCAATTTGAAAGAACAGGTTATTTCACAATCGATTCGGCGGATTCAACTTCTGATCATTTGGTCTTTAATCGTTCGGTTTCGTTGCGCGAGGCCGCAGACAAATAATTGGCTGCAAACCGCTAACGGTCCGCTTCCCACCGCAGTGCAGGGCTTGGGCACCGCGTTTTGGGGTCGGACAAAATCACCAACTTACTTATTTTGTTTTAATGAAAGTATCATGACTGAATTCGACATCTATGGTATCGGCAACGCATTGGTTGATAGCGAGTACCAAATCAGCGACAGCGAATTGACTGCAATGGGCGTTGAAAAAGGCGCGATGACTTTGATCGACGAGGCTCGCCGTTCCGAACTGCTGCAACAATTAGGCGAACTACCTGGCAAGCGAGCCAGCGGCGGAAGTGCTGCCAACACCTTGATTGGCGCCGCTCAAATGGGAGCCAAGTGTTTCTACTCCTGCAAGGTTGCCAATGACGAGTTGGGCAAGTTCTATTTGAACGACCTGGACGAGTGTTTGGTCAAGTCCAACAGCAATCATTCTCCATCAGACGCAGGTTCTACAGGAACATGCCTGGTACTGATCACACCTGATGCCGAGAGAAGCATGAGCACGTATTTGGGTGCCACTTCTGACTTGTCAGAAAAAGAATTGGACTTAGATGCGTTGAAGAAATCGAAGTATCTGTACATTGAAGGATACTTGGCTGCGAGTCCGACAGGACGATTGGCTGTCACTCAAGCGCGGGCCGCCGCTGACGAAGCAGGCGTTGCGATTTCCATGACTCTTTCGGATGTTAACATGATTCGATTCTGCCGAGACGGAATTGATGAAATGCTGGGTGAGGGCGTCGACTTACTTTTTTCAAACGAAGAAGAAGCTAAGTTGCTCTTCGACACAGAAGATCTGGCGGTCGCGACCGAAAATTTCAAGAAAGTCGCCAAGTCATTTGTGATCACTCGCGGAAAAGACGGCGCAACGGTCTGGGACGGGTCCACATTGACCACGGTGCCGGCTCAACCGGTCAAAGCCCTTGACACCAACGGGGCGGGCGACATGTTTGCCGGTGCGGTACTTTACAGCTTGACCAACGGACTCTCCCTTGCCCAAGCGGCCGCGTTGGGCTGCAAAGCATCCGGTGAATTGGTGCAACATTTTGGACCGCGACTGCCAACCGACGTCACCAAGAAACTGTTAAAAGAATTTCAGGCAACTAACGCCTAGTTCGACTGATTGGGTTCGACTGATTGGGTTCGACTGATTGGGTTCGACTGATTGGGTTCGACTGATTGGGTTCGACTGATTGGGTTCGACTGATTGGGTTCGACTCAATTCACGATCGAACCATTTTTCGATTCAAGAGATGGAAAAGGGCAATACGTTTGTGTACGTTTTGCCTTTCCATTGGCCTTGGGGGTCAGAGGCTGTGGCGACTTGCCGAAGAAAGTCTTGACTTGGGTCAAAATGTAATTCAGGCAATGGTTATTTAGCAACTTGGTTATTTAGCAGTGAGATTAATTAGCAGCGAGATTGCCGCGTCGGCAATTTCTTAACTACACTCTTGCTCGTGGCAAGTGATCGCCTGGACAACGGATTGCTAAGGCTGTAAGTGTTGGCAAAGCCCGTAAGTTACGGTGAAACCGATAGGTTATTGCCAAGCCAAGCGTTATCGCCAAGCTGATGAAGTTTCAACTTTGCAATGATGGCAGCAAAGAAACCGGATCCGACAGCCTGGCTAAAAATTCGGGATCCATGGCTAGTTGGCCGGTTTTCCACCATCTGGGGATTGATCTGAATTTCCAAGAAATTCAAGCTCTCCTTAAGTTATTCCTGCTGTGGGCAGCATTTACGCTTTCGTTTAATTAATGTTTAAAAGGCAACTTACTGATGTCCATCCTGCGAACTTTCATTGCGATCGAAATCGAACGACAAGTAAGTAGTCGGGTGAATCGGTTCGTCAACCAACTGGGAAAACTGAACCCAGATGTTCAATGGAACGATTGTAGCCAACTGCATATCACACTCTGCTTCCTAGGCGAAATTCATTTAAACCAATCACTGGAATTGACTCGAATTGCTCAAGACGTTGCTGAAACCGCCGATCCGATCGAGTTACACATCGAGACTTTCGGCGGGTTTCCGAATCTAAGCAGCCCTCGAGTCCTTTGGATTGGTGCAAAAGAACCCGACGTAGAAACCGGACATTTGTCAGAAGCTGCATTGCTTCGTAAAGGCATGGCCGCGTTCTGCCCAGCATTGACAACGCTAAGTGAAAAATTGGTTCAAGCATTTCTCAACCGGCAGTATACGCCTGACACAAAGTCGTTTCGCCCTCACATTACGGTTGGTCGCATCGCAGGTAAAAAGGGGAATCGAATACTAGACGTTCCCGAAGCGTTGATCGAGAGTGCCGACACAGGCTTCGGGCAACAATGGGTGCGAAGATTACGCGTGCTGTCCAGCGAACAAACCGCGAAGGGACCTGTGTACCGTCCGATTTCTACAATTGAACTTTGAAATGCTGTCCATTGAAATCGCAGGCCCGATCTTTGGTATAAATTCGCAGTCCAATATTCGGCGAACCGCTCAACCTACAACCCGCGTCCAGAACAACATTAGCATCGTGCGCAATCCTGGATTCACACTAATTGAATTGCTAGTAGTCATCGCGATTATCGGGTTGATGATGGGACTCTTGCTGCCCGCAATTCAATCCACTCGTGAATCAGCCAGGCAAGCTAAGTGCAAGAATAACTTGCGACAGATCGGTTTGGCGATCCATCAATTTCACGGCGTCAAGAACCGAATGCCGATGGGATGTTGGGAATGGCGGAATAGCAATTCTGCGACACACTTGCGCCAGTGGTCCTGGTCCGCTCGCTTGCTTCCGTACCTTGAACAAGACAGTGTTTATCAGCTAATCGACTTTGAAAAGCCCTTCGACCACTCAGAAAATCAACCAGCAGTCGAATCAAGGATCGACACCTTTCTTTGTCCAAGCATTGGCCAGATTAAGGCCAGCACGGTTCATGCGAGGGCACGGTCTGACTATGGCGGGTTGTTCGGCGAGCAAATTGTCCGGCGTGACCAATCCAATGGGTGCTTCTTGAACGACATACCCATTGCCTTTCGACAGATCGTTGACGGGTTAAGTCAGACATTAATCGTTTCTGAAGATGTCCGAGCCCCCGACGGCCAATGGAGCAATGGGCGAAACATCTTCATTCAATCTGCCGGGATCAATGATCCAAACGCCTGGGCGGGCGACAACGAAATCCGCAGCGATCACCCAAATTTGGCAATCGCGCTGTTCGCCGATGGGCATCTGCAAGTAATGTCAAACGATACTGAATTGACCGTCTTGGCCGCCGTAATCACTCGGGCCGGACGCGAGCCCCTTTCGCTGGGTCAGTAAGCATTGATCAGGAAACCATGGAAAGTCGACTTTCGGGTTTAAATCCATGACGCAACAAGGCCCAAAAAGATTGAAATGGATCATCCCAGACGGTCGTTATCCACGCGTTTCCAGCGACTCGCAATTTCTTCAAGTTTGTGCGACAATTGGCGGATTAGGATCCGCCTAGCGAACTCCATCGCTTGACAACCAAATCAGCCGATCCATAAACGGTTCCACTTTTTCTCTTGCTAGAAAACCATTCGAATGAAGCGCCAATTTGTAAATCAGTTAGCTGAGGGTAGCCAAGTTAATGAAGTTTACCAACTGATTGACAAACAACTTCGCCCCAATCGCCAAGGTAATTTGTACCTGCAAATGCGTCTTAGCGACCGAACTGGCTGGGTTACCGCGATGCTCTGGAACGCTCATGAATCGCTTTATCAATCGATTCCTTTAAGTAGTTACGTTCACGTCACAGGTACCAGCCAAGTTTATAATGGCATGGTCCAACTGATTCTGAAATCGCTGGAAACTGTGGACATTTCAGAGATCGACGATCGAGATTTCGCGGTTGAAGCGAAAACAGACGTTGAACAATTGAAAAAAGAAATGATGTTAATGTTGCGAGGAATTCGCAACCCACAAATTCGCGCTCTGGCCGATTGTTTCTTGGCCGACGAGAAACTGATTGAGAAATTAGCGTTGGCACCTGCAGGAGTTAAGAACCATCACGCTTATCACGGCGGACTATTGGAACACCTGGTCAATCTGATGAAAGTTTGCCAGGCGGTTACTCCATTCTACCCGCAAATTGATGGCGATCTGTTACTGATCGGTGCCTTTTTGCATGACTTAGGCAAAGTAGACGAATTGATTTACGAAGGTGAACTTGGCTATTCGGATTCGGGCCAATTATTGGGTCATGTGCTTTTGATCCTAGAAGTTTTAAATACAAAATTGAAAGAAGCCGAGCGAAAAATCGGCGAACCTTTGGACACAGAAACGGTCTTAAGAATAAAGCATATGATTGCCAGCCATCACGGCGAATACCAATTTGGGAGCCCACGTCTTCCGATGACTCCCGAAGCGATGACGCTACATTTGTTGGACAACCTTGACGCGAAACTTCATAGTTTTCAGCAAATCATCGACGATGATCTTAATTCTCAAAGTGCCTGGACGACCTATCAACCGTCGCTAAGTCGAAAGATTTTCAAGGGCGGATTGAAGACTTAGGCCGAACGGCGAAATCGAGTGGGCCGCTTTAGAATGCACTTTCTAGTGAAGTTCCGACACCGTATTTGCGTAGAATAAGCCGGATTCCCTTCGAATTCAGGCATTCTGCCGGCAATGGGTCGATATAATTTTTGAGAAAATAGGGCGGATGAAGCCGGCTAATGACGTCAAACAATGGATAGATCGTTCGTCTTCGCAACTTGCGACCAGCCGTACCTTGCTAAAAAGCGGCGATCCAAAAGCTGCGTAATTGACCGCAGACGCTTAGATCGCTGTAAATGAGCACTGTAAATGAGCACTGTAAATGAGCACTGTAAATGAGCACTGTAAATGAGCACTGTAAATGAGCACTGTAAATGAGCACTGTAAATGAGCACTGTAAATCAGTGCTGTAAATCAGTGCTGTAAATCCCGAACATCATGGGCACGGTCCAGCATTTGCCGGTTTGCGGTTCAATGTTTGCCGATAAATTGCAATCAGCGGCTAAACCAAAGTATACTTTGGACCAATGCACAAGCGGCAAGATCGTGAATCACGTGGTCTGCGAATCAAATGTTATGCATCAGGTACGACTGCGAATCAAGGCAACGCCTTGAAAAACTGCTCGGCATCCAAATCCCAGGAATTCTTGCCTTGCCGTTGGCAGACAGCACTGGCGAACACACTCAGAAGAAAACCAACGACAAGCAGACGACTACGATTTTAGTGAGAACAGAAATTGGCTTTGAAAGGCCGAAAACGACTTTCAACCGAAAACAGTCCGAGCAATAAATTAAACAGCCAAGCCAGAAGATAGGGTCGCGGGTTCTATCGATCGAAAACTTGAACCTTATCGGCTTGGCAATCAATGTTGAATCGGAGAACTTTGAATCGGAAGTGACTTTGATGTTGGCCTAGAAAACCACGAAAGACACCTTAACTGGCCGGGCACCTCAATCGGCTGGGTCGAAAGCTTAATCGGCGCCCACTGGGATACGATGAACTTACAAATGAACATTACGGCAGACCTCGATCCGTCAACACTGACGTTTAAGAATGATGGTATTGCCAACCACAAATCCGATGGCGAAAAATCGGACTCGTCTACTCAGACGAATAGAAACATAAGTAAACAAAGAAAATGAATTTGAATCAATCAAACCAATCCTCGCTTGAACAACAGTTACTACTCTACGTCAGCCGCGAAAACTATCGGCCAGTGAAGCCCAAAGTCATCATCAAGAAACTCGGGATTCAAGAAGAACAACAGCGCGAGTTTAAGAGGATTCTGAAAGAGCTACTACGCCTGAAAATTTTCAAATGGGGGCCAAGTCATCTAGTCACGTTGGCTGACGCTCAGGCGGCAAATAAGCGTCTTGGGCCACTGGCTGCAGTATCTCGCAGACAAGCCAAGGAACGGATGGGCAAGAAGTCAAAAACAGTCGCCGCCCAGTCCGATCTGGCTAATGAAAATACCGATGATTATCGGGAGAGAACAGAGACCAAATCTAAGGCTGGACGGGGTCGCAAGCAGATGATCGGCAAGTATCGTCGGTCCAACAGTGGCCACGGTTATGTTTTGCCGACGACCGTGTCCGAGTCCATTGCGGAACTTTCTGATCGAATCGTGGATGAAGCGCCCGATGAAAAAATCTTCATCCGAGCTGAAAATTCACAAGATGCTTCCTCGGGAGACATAGTTCGCATTTCCTATTCGCGAGTTCGTCGGGGTGATAGTACGGAATTGGCAGGCGCGATCGAACAAATTATCAAACGACGATCCAACCGTTTTGTCGGATCTTATCAGTTAATGGGCGGCGTCAGCTATGTCACCGTCGAAGGAGGCCAGTTTCAGCAGCCCATTTTGGTTGGCGACGCAAGTGCAAAGAACGTAATCGCCGAAGACAAAGTGGTTATCGAAATGGTCCGCTTCCCAAACATCTACGATGCAGGAGAAGCGGTAGTTGTTGAAGTGCTAGGCAAGTTCGGCAAGCCGAATTTGGACACACTGATGGTCATGCGGCAATATGATTTGCCAGAAGAATTTCCTGAGGAGGTCTTGGAGAACGCCCGTCAACAGGCCGACAACTTCCAGGAAGAAATTACTGGCAATCGGCAGGACTTCACTAATCGCACTATTATCACGATCGACCCCAAAGACGCCAGAGACTTTGATGATGCGATTTCGTTAGAACGCATTGAAAATGGACATTGGGTTTTGGGGGTACACATTGCCGATGTGTCGCACTTTGTCCCGCCCAAGTCGCAACTGGATGACGAAGCTTATCGACGTGGAACCAGCGTTTATCTGCCGGACCGGGTGGTTCCTATGTTGCCCGAGATTATTTCGAACAATCTGGCGTCACTACAACCCGATCGATTGCGTTTTGCAATGACCGCGCTGATCGAATTTACTCCAGATGGCAAGTTGGTTGGGACTGAATTTTGTCGATCGGCCATCAAAAGTGTCAGGCGATTTACGTATGAAGAAGTGGACGAATACTTAGCCGACCCCACACTATGGCAAGACAAATTGACCCCAGACGTTTTCCGTCTACTGGGCGAAATGCTTGAACTTGCCATGATCCTGCGAACGAATCGATTCGAAAATGGCTCATTGGAGATGATGTTACCGGAATTGAAATTGCAACTTGATCGTGAAGGAAAAGTGATCGGGGCCAAAGCAATGGAAAATACCCAAAGCCATCAGATGATTGAAGAATTCATGCTGATTGCGAATGTCGCCGTCGCCACACAACTGACCGACAAGGGCTTGAATGTCTTGCGTCGAGTGCATGATTCACCCAATGAACGAAGACTGGGGCAGTTGACCGAATTCGTTCGAGAACTTGGCATAGAAACCGAAGGTTTGCAAAATCGATTTGAAATTAAACGAGTGCTGGAAGAAACAGCCGACTCTCAATTTCGCCAAGCGGTTCACTTTGGCGTCTTGCGATCGATGCAAAAAGCGGTCTATAGCCCCAAAGAAGGTGGCCACTTTGCCTTAAATTTTGACAACTATTGTCACTTTACTTCACCCATTCGACGCTACCCAGATTTGATCATCCATCGAATGCTAGGGCAGATCATTGACCAGCAACGCCCCAAAGATGACCTGAAGTGGCTGACTTTGGCTGGCGAACATTGCAGTGAACGGGAACAAAACGCGGAACAGGCCGAACGTGACTTGATCAAATTGAAACTGCTGCTGTACTTCAACGATAAAATCGGCCACGAAATGGAAGGCGTCATTACCGGCGCAGAATCGTTTGGTCTGTTTGTGCAAGGATTGGAAATCCCGGCCGAAGGTCTGGTCCCCACAGCGAACTTGCCCGACGATCAATATTTTTACGACGACCGGGCTCGCTGCCTGATGGGTCGGCAATCGCTAAACCAATTCCGCCTGGGTGACAAGGTCTTAGTGAAGATCATCAAGGTTGATTTAGTTAAACGCGAACTTGACCTGCAATTGCTGAAGTCACTCAACCCAACCCAACCGTCGGCTGATTCGATTGAACGGATGAACAATAGTGTGGCACGTTCTTTTGGTTCCCGTTCGTCGGGTGGGAAAGGACGCGATTCGGTAAAACGCGGTCAGAAAACGGACAAGAACAGTAAAAAACCCAAACGCCGACATTGATAGCTGCTGGCTTCACCTTGGGTAAGCCTTAGAATCAATGGTCCATTGATGTTTTAGATGATCCAGCATGCCACCAAATCCCTTAGCGATCGCCGACTTTTCCACAGCCTTATTCTCGACAGGGTATTTTGTCGTTGAACTAAGCCTACTTTATGATTGTAGCGATGGTGTTTTGGCATCGTTGCTTCAAAAGTCCCGTAGGGTCAAACATGTTTTTGTGTCGCCTGCCGATCGAGATCACCTTGGCGGGTCGCTACAATTTTAACAACTTAACGGGCGGTTGGACCTTACCATCGATTGCCCAGAAGATTGCTCGTTTTTTCCCGCGATGAAAGACTTTTTTTCGAAGTTTGATCCTCACGTTTCAGGAACTAGAGGGGTTCCCCTAAACGCCCGAAGTCAAGTGACGATTCGAAATGACCTCAGGGTAAGCCCTGTCGTCGATCAGCATGGGCCCTCCTCGCCAAACCAAACCAAAAGACTTAGCTATTTCGTCGCACAGGTGCTGCGAAAATTGAAGCCCGAAGTGGTGGGTAAATCAGGCTCCGAAATTACTGCCTTAAGAAATCATCTTGGTGAGACAGCAATTACCGACGAGCCCCGAGGTTGCGGGTTGGCTTTTTCTGGGGATACCCCAATCGAGATCCCCGAATCCTTCCAGGCATGGTTGCCTTGGATATTCTAAAACACCAATGTGTATGGCAACCGTAATATTGGCGTGCCGGTCGATTAAGGCTTACAATTTTCAATCATTACGATTTGCTGCACCGAGCCATCACTTAGTTTCCAATAGCATTCAGACAGTCGCCGACGGTCGCTCGGAGATGCATCAATCAAGAGTGCGCCCTGAAGCATTGCAGCGACCCGATTGAATTGTCCATTGGCGTTCCACAATTCAAATGCACCTAGGTCAACAATCACTTGCTGGTAATGCTTTGTCGCCTCGGCCAGCACATGTTCTAACCGGGCAACCAGACCCTCCAGCCCTTGAATCGGAACCACATAACTAACGGACGACCTCCGCCCGGAACTAGCCATCGATTCTGCTGAATTTACGGATTCGGAAATGGCACAATTCAACGGAAGCACATGGATCTGTCCTTCTAAATCACAGACGGTAGAATCCGCCAACGATGGAACTTGACCGGTTAAATCTGCCCAACTGGAACGAGTGTACAAGCCCAAATCCGACGCCAACATGGGACAGTTTAGATTCGCATCAATTAACAGCGTGCTGCCTGGCAACTTACTACCGGCAGGGGCATTCCGATTCACTGTTGAAGATTTAGGCATCGCCAACGCTTCAGCGAAGACTCGTGTCGCCACATAGGCTAAGCTAGAAACCCCACAACCGCGACGAGTCCCTACAACGCCCAAAACGTTCGATTGTTGGGTCGCTTGTTCAAAACGCGAGACCAGGTCCGCGAAAACATTTGCATTTGATTTAACAAGTTGATCCGTAACTTTTGGCCATTGGAATTTGGGCACTCGCCAAGCAGGTTGAATCCCATTTGGTAAACGCGTGGAAACCGTTTGGGCAAAATGATCATCAATCAACGGAAGTGTTTTGGTTTCTATTTGAGACTTGCGAAAAAGATTATCAATCGTAGCTTGATCGATCTCTTGAGAAGCGGGACTCGCCTTTGCCGAAGCGATATTCGGCTTCTCTTTCCGCCTTGGCAGAAATTGAGCATGTGGATTGGGAATGGCTCCCGAAGGTATGTCATTGCCTGGAGCCATTTCGCCTTGGGCAGGAGCCTGATTCGCTAAACGTTCAACGCTAAGGTTGGCTGACACGTGAGTTTTTTCGCGCAACCAACGTTGAACATCGGCCGGCAAGCTTTCTTCAAAGGACGGCAATTCACTGTCGACCGGTTCGCTCTGATGCTCTGTCGATTCTACAAACGCGACACTACAGTTGGAAGCCGAATCCGTAAAATCACTTGTCGCCGCGCCGACTGTCGCCAAATTCTTGTTGGCTTTCGCCTTAGGACGAAGAAACAACACGTCAGGAATATTTTTTTCGGTCATGTTTTGACTTCGTCTTAAAAACGTTTTTTGTCTGGCAATTTCTATCTTCGCTTACTGAGCGTTCCAAGTTGAAACGAGCAAGCGTGGGTTGGTTCAAACAATAATATCGGGCACAACCCACAGAATGGGTCTTCGTTATCGGGACTTTAAAAGACTATTTCATCACGGCTTGGTGATCGGTTTCAAACGCCACCGCTGGTTCTACCTGGTATTGGCTCGCGGCCGGTGAATCGTTCATTCGCTCTGAACTTTTGAGAATCGGCGTATGCCGCTGCATGTACGCGTTGAGCTGCATCAACAGAATCACAATCAAAGTACCGCCAATAATTTGCACCGAAGCTTCAAGCCAATAGGGGTAGCTATTAGCAACAGGGGTTAACGCTGCAGTTCCGGCATTGACCGACGGTTCTGAAACACTTGAACCACTGGTCACATTTGCCATAGTCTTGTAGACGACGTTTTTTCCCCGCTCGGCGCTATTCAAGGACTTTTCATCATCCAACCAGCCAAAGCTTGCTGATGGAATGGGCTTAGTCGCTGCCGAGCCAGGGGAAGCGAAATTTGGAGTCGTGTGCTGCGTTGAGTTTGTGGGAACTTTGTCCAGCCTTTGTAAGACTTGGGCGGCTGATGACGGTCTATTTTCTCGACTGGATTCCTTCAAGCCCTGGTCAGGGCGAGTCGCTGGCAATGGAGATTGGACCTGCGATTTGGAGTCCTGAGGATCGTTCGAGCGTAGAAAAGTAACGTCATGTTGCAGGAACTTTGGCCGTGGAGGTTGATGGTGTTGGAAACCAGGTTCGGCCTTCAGATCTTTCGCAGCCTCACCGATTTCCTGACTTTTCGACTCAATTTGGGTGCCTGGCATGTCGGGCACCGATGTCGTCAAGCTTGTGATTTCATTCTGCCCGCTGGGCGTATTCCCGGCATAACGGTCTCTGGACCGTGGGCTGGTCGTCCTTTTCCCCGACGTGTGCACACTGGGTTCGGGCATGTCGGTGAGCGTGGATTGGGGCAAAGTCGCTGGGGCTTGGCGGTTGGAAACTAAATTAGATTCCCTTGAATCGGCACTCAAGCCCGCTCCTTCCGCATTCTCTGCAGCAGGATTGCCTGCACATGCTGCATTGACTCGGTACAAGAGGACCTTGGGCATCCTCAGCTCTTCTCGGGTCATCGGATAGAAAGCGTTGGAATTCTCTTGCTGCGTTCGTGTTTGCTCGACCATCTTCTCTGTCCCGCCTTCAAATTTCATGATGACCTAAGGGTATCATTGCCAAACCAGCTTTTACTCCACAAAAGCGACCCCAGAATCCGGGCGCTGTGTAACAGGATCGGAGCGAACACCTGTTAAACTTTAACGGATCTGCCGCTTGTAACGCCCAATCCCCGGTTCGAAATGCAGGTAGCCAGCAAACAAACGAAGTCCTGGAGAATCTGATAGCAGAATTTCGTTGGCAAACGCCTGTCCTAACAGGCGTTTTGGCTGTGTTTTCTGGTCGCAGCGCCTTCCCAATACGGCCGGGACGGTTAAAAATGTGAATAGTGTTCGTCTAGATAATTTGATTTTCCTCTGGCTTAGCTAGCGGCTTCCCAAGGCATCTGCCAAACCCCAACGAAAAGCTTTTTAGACTCATGGTTTCAAAAATTGAAGAGCTGCTGAAAGATCGCATTTTGATCCTTGATGGTGCGATGGGCAGCATGCTGCAACAATATAAGTTGTCTGAAGAAGATGTTCGTGGCGAACGATTTGCCAATCATGATAAAGATCTGAAGAACTTCTCGGACATTCTGTGCTTAACGCATCCGGAAAAAATCACGTCCATCCATGAGCAGTATTTGGAAGCGGGCGCTGACATTGTTGAAACTAATTCCTTCGGCGCCAGCCCGGTTGGCATGGAAGAATTTGCTCTTCCCTTTGAACTGGTGCGTGAACTTAATTACGCCGCCGTCGCGTGCGCAAAGAAGGCGACTCAAAAGTACAATAAACTTACTCCAGACAAGCCTCGGTTCGTTGCCGGATCCATTGGTCCAACCACCAAGCAAACTGCGATCAGCACCAACCCTGAAGATCCAGCCTTTCGCAATACTTCATTTGACGAACTGGAAGCATCGTACTATGCCCAGGTCAAAGACCTTGTCGAAGCGGGTGCCGATCTTTTGTTGCCCGAAACCGCCATCGACACGCTGAATTTGAAATCGTGCCTGTTTGCGATCAAGCGATATTTTCAAGAGACTGGCAAACAAATCCCCGTCATGATCTCTGCCTCGTTTGGTGAAGGCGGCGGCACGTTTGTTTCAGGTCAAGTCGTCGAAGCGTTTTGGTATGCGATTTCGCATTTCCCTGCGCTGAGTGTCGGCATGAATTGTTCTTTGGGCCCAGACACCATGCGGCCGCACGTCAAGGAATTGGCTCAAGTTGCCGGCACTTTTGTTAGCTGCCACCCCAATGCCGGCTTGCCAAACGAGATGGGGGAATACGAATTGTCGCCCAAAGCGATGGCGGAGATGATTCGTGACTTTGCTGAGAATGGGTGGTTAAATATTGTTGGAGGTTGCTGTGGAACCACGCCTGAACATATCCGTGAAATATCCAAGGCGGTCGCGGGGATCAAGCCTAGATTGGTTCCACCTAAGAATACGCAAACCTGTCTAAGCGGAACCCGACCGTTGGTACTTCGTCCAGACTCGAACTTCTTGATGGTTGGCGAGCGAACCAATGTGACCGGTTCGCGCATGTTCGCCAGATTGGTACGCGAAGGCTTGTACGAACAGGCAGTCCAAGTTGCCCGAGAACAAGTTGAAGGCGGCGCGTTGGTAATTGATATCAACATGGATGACGCCCTTCTGGATGGTGTCGAAGCGATGACGACTTACTTGCGATTGATTGCCGGTGAAAGCGATATCAGCAGCGTCCCGATTATGATCGATAGCTCGCGTTGGGAAGTCATCGAAGCTGGCTTGAAAAATGTGCAAGGCAAGGCGATTGTGAATTCCATTTCGCTCAAAGACGGCGAAGAAGAATTTCTCAGGCGTGCGAATTTGATTCGTCGGTACGGTGCTGCGGTTGTGGTGATGGCCTTCGACGAACAAGGTCAAGCGGTTGAAAAAGATGAGAAAGTGCGCATCTGCAAACGTGCTTACAAATTATTGACTCAAACGGCCGGCTTTCCAGCCGAAGACATCATCTTTGATCCTAACATTCTGACCGTGGCCACTGGTATTTCCGAGCACGACAATTACGCGATCAATTTTATTGAAGCCACTCGTGAAATCAAAGTTGTTTGCCCTGGTGTCAAAATCAGTGGCGGTGTTAGCAATATCTCTTTTTCGTTTCGCGGCAATGACAAAGTACGCGAGGCGATGCATTCGGCGTTTTTGTACCATGCAATCAAGGCTGGCATGGACATGGGAATCGTCAACGCCAGTCAATTAGAGGTGTACGAAGAAATCCCCAAAGACTTGCTGCAGTGCGTGGAAGACGTTCTGTTCAATCGACGCAGCGATTCGACCGACCGTTTGCTTGACATGGCCGAGTCGTTTAAAGGTGACAAATCCAGGAAAGTCGCCGATGAACAACCTTGGCGTGACGAACCCGTTGAAAAACGTCTTGAACATGCCCTGATCAAGGGTATCGATAAGTTTATCGAACTGGATACCGAAGAGGCTCGTTTAAAGTACGACCGTTGTCTCCACATTATTGAAGGCCCGTTGATGAATGCGATGGGCATCATTGGCGATTTGTTTGGGTCTGGAAAAATGTTTTTGCCCCAAGTGGTCAAGAGTGCGCGGGTGATGAAAAAGTCTGTCGCTCACTTGACCCCTTTTATGGAACAGGAAAAACTGGAGGCGGGGATTACCGGCAGTCAAGCCCGTGGCAAGGTGCTGATGGCTACGGTCAAAGGCGACGTTCATGATATCGGCAAGAACATTGTCGGCGTCGTGCTTGCCTGTAACAATTACGAAATCATTGACCTAGGTGTGATGGTTTCGATGGAAAAAATTCTGGACACCGCTGCTAAGGAAGGTGTCGATGTAATCGGTCTATCAGGATTGATCACCCCAAGCCTGGACGAAATGGTTAACGTCGCAACGGAAATGGAACGACGTGGCTTGAAGACTCCTCTGTTGATTGGTGGAGCCACAACCAGTGATAAACACACGGCCGTTAAGATCGCTCCTCGATATTCTGGTTCTGTGGTTCACGTCTTGGATGCTTCGCGAAGTGTCGGTGTCGTGGAAAAATTATTGAACAATGAAAGTCGTAGTGAATTTGTTGCCAATAATGAAGCTCGACATAAGAAATTGGTTGACGCTTACGAAGCCCGCGATCTGAAATTGGTACCGTATCAAGAAGCACTTCGGCGTCGCCTTCAAACCGATTGGGCATCGGTCGAGATTCCTAAGCCAAGCTTTACAGGAATTCGTGAAATCGAATCCGGCGATGTGGCAACGATTCGCAAATACATCGACTGGTCCCCGTTTTTCTCGTCTTGGGAAATGCGAGGTAAGTATCCTCAGATTTTAGATGATCCCAGAATGGGCGTCGAAGCAAGGGAGCTGTTCGAGAATGCAAATCTCTTGCTAGATCAAATTCAAAGGGAAGGCAAATTAAAGCTCAAAGGAGTTTACGCCTTCTGGCCTGCGGGAAGTGAAGACGACGACATCCATGTGTTCACAGATGAAAGTCGAACCCAAAAACTGGGGACTTTCCACATGCTGCGTCAACAATGGGAGCGAAAAGGCCAGGAAAACTTTAAGTCACTTGCCGATTATATTGCGCCAATCGACAGTGGACGACACGATTATATCGGTGGGTTTGCGGTGACCTCTGGCATCGGTTGCGCTGATTGGTGCAAACAGTTCGATGCAGCAAACGACACTTATAATTCAATCCTTGTTCAGTCAGTCGCTGATCGGTTAGCCGAGGCGTTTACCGAATGGATGCATGAACACGCTCGACGTGAATGGGGCTATGAAAAACAACCCTTGGCCCACGAAGAACTTGTGGCCGAGAATTACCGGGGTATTCGACCAGCCGCCGGATACCCAGCATGCCCGGACCATACTGAGAAGGCGACGCTGTTCAAATTATTGGATGCCACGGCCAAGACAACGATCACGTTGACTGAATCCTTTGCAATGTGGCCGTCGGCAAGTGTCAGCGGACTGTATTTCGCGCATCCTGAAGTTCGCTACTTTGCGGTCAGCAAACTAAACCGTGACCAAGTGGAAGATTACGCAGCCAGAAAAGGCTGTAGTATCGAAGAAATGGAACGCTGGCTCTCACCCAACTTGGGTTACGAACCGGTGGTCAAGCGAAACGATGCCCAACCAGCTTCGGTGTAACTATTTGCCGGCTACAACATGAAATCCAAAGTTTCACCGCCAGCGGCCAGTAGTTGCCCAACCACTGCGTTAATCACCGCGTGGCAATAAGCATAGTGCAACGTTTTTGAATCAACGGTTACGTTTCGTTTTTGAGTTCATTTGAGGGAAAAATCGATGAATCGTCCGGTCGGGAGCGTTCAATACAACAACCAAGGCCGCGTTGTGATTGTGACGGGAATCGGTGGCGGAATCGGTTTGGCGATCGCTCGGGCGTTTGCGGATTCGGGTGCCCGAGTCTTTGGATTTGACTTGAACACCGATGCCGCTCTGCCGTATTCTGAGGTGATCGAAGCCATAAAGTTGGACGTTTCAGATTTCTGCCAAGTGGACAAGGCGGTTGAAGCGATTGCCGATAAGTGCGGAGGCGTCGACATTTTGGTCAACAATGCTGCCATTCAACCGATCGATTCTTTCAAGCCGTTACATGAAATGGATCCTGCGCTTTTGAAGCGTATGCTGGAAGTCAATATTGGTGGGTACAATTGGCCCGCCAAATGTTGTCTGCCTCACATGATCAAGCAACAAATTGGCGTGATTGTGAATATCGCCAGTGCCCATGCGGCCCATTCGTCGCGTGAGGTTCCCGGTTACGGCCCAACCAAAGCGGCCAACAGGATGCAGGCGATTCAATGGGCGATCGAATATGCTAGGAACGGTGTGCGAGCTTTATCGATTAGCCCAGGAGCGATCGATACACCGATGGTTAGGGCCAGCCTTGAAATGCAAGGAGGTGAAGGGGCACTGGCAAATCGGCACCCACTGGGCAGATTGGGACAAACCGAAGAGATCGCCGCCGCAGTGCTATGGGCGTGTAGCCCGGGTGCCTCTTTCGTGACGGCGACCAATATTGACGTCGATGGCGGGCTGGGCGGATTCGGCGCCTTCGCAGATCCCTACACAATGCCGGAAAAATACACAGGGCCGGGCCGGAAAAATACATAGCGCCCGAAAAATACCGGCAAGATGTTTAGCCGTTTTTAAATCGACCTGATCTCTATCTTATATTTCGCTTCTATTTCGGCAATCGACTGGTCGGCAAGACTACGTTTGAAGATTGATTTAGTGTGGTTCAAATCTGCATCAAGCTATTCTAGGTTAGCTTCTTTGGATCAATCGTCTTTACATCAGATCGATCGCTAGGCCCGATAATTTCACCATCGATAACGTCACCTTCATTAGACCCACGCGTTTGAAAACTGGGATCCCACTTCGTTTGAAAGTTCATTGTCTTTACCTTCAAGTACTTCTTGAAGACTCGAAACAATTGGTCTCGAAACAAACGCCGGGTATAGGGGATCAAGAGAAGAAACCCAAACGCATCGGTGATAAGCCCAGGCGTGATTAACAATGCGCCGGCAAACAGCACCATAACCCCATCGACTAGCGTGTTGGCTGGAACCAAGTTGTCGGACAATTCGGTTCGAATCTCACTTAAAACTTTCAACCCTTGGCGGCGAGCAAAAAACGCTCCCAACGATGCCGAAAGCAAAATCATCGCCAAAGTGGTCCACCAAGGTAGCGAAACGAACAGCATCCACAGCAGCACTAGGTCAGCCAGCGGTATCAATACAAACAGCAGAAAAAGTCTAGCAAACATGCTCTTTTGCGTTTCGGAAAAAATCCCAACGCGAAAACGGAAGCCCGCCACGCGATCGACCAACCCACCCAGTCTAACAACCCCTCGATGGTATCGACAATCCAGCCGCCTTTCTGACCGCAACAAAAACCTTTGTCTCCAGGGCCCCAGGGCCCCAGGATAGGCTGTGGTGCTTGCACGGAAATCGCCTGCGGCAACGCAGATCACTTTATTCCGGTAGCGGGTTGGCATCAGTGAGATATCGATAGCCCCACACACCCACACCCACACCCACACCCACACCCACATTCAGACCCAGACCCAGACCCTCGCAGTGGTAAACACAGCCAAGACGCTTCTAATCGGTTGCTGTCGCTGCCCAGCATAAATTTGATATGTATTGCCGAGTCTTGCCAATTTTTGCTAAAGTCCAGCGCGATAGCACAAAAGTTACTGACTTCGGTTACGCCGAAACTTCACTTGTGTTGGGCAATATCGCCTAGCCCAATCAAGATATCGAACGAATCTGGAACCAATCACCATGGGCTTTTTGACGAAGAATCCGGTCGAATTACCATCCTACGGTTTTCGCTGGCCCAATACTGCCCAACGTGCGCCTAGAATCGTGGCCAGAATTTGCGAAGCGCGAACCTTGCTTGGCTTACTATTGCAGAAATTGACAGCAAGTTACCGGTCGAGTTCAAATAAACTGATTCAATCCAAGACTAGCGGCATTACTTTTCTGATGGTTGCTGCCTGCGTATGCTTGTCTCCAGGATGCCAATTCCAAGCCGCACGTCATACCGCCGATGGCCAATGGCACGTACAGAATAATCAATTTGGTCCAGCAATCGATTCTTACCAACAAGCACTGATGACCAACCCTCGCAGTGCCGACGCAAATTACAACTTGGGCACGACTTACTATTATATGGCAAAACAAACCGGTCAGGCTCATTTCAATCCAAAGTCGGAAGATCTGCTCAGGCAAGCGATCAGCTTAAACCCCAACCACGTGGATGCCTATCGAACTTTGTCCGCTTTGTACATCGAGACCCAACGCCCCAACGACGCGTTCAATCTGATGCGATCTTGGCAAGTGGCACAACCGACCAGTCCCGAACCGCTAGTCGAATTGGCTCGACTCTATCGTGAGCACAATGACCCGACTCGCGCGGTTCAACACTTGGCTGATGCGTTGACGATTGACCCGAATAATTCTCGGGCTTTGGTCGCTATGGGCAGCTTGCGCGAGGAACAAGGACAATTGGAACTGGCCTTAAAGAACTACACTCGGTCCTATCAAGCTAACAACTATCAACCTGAATTGGCAACCAGGATCGCTAGTTTGCAACAACGGCTCAACAGCAGCACAAATTCGACCAACAACACTCGTTACGCAAATCCCAGTATGAACAACACACTACGTTAGCTTGGGGGCGTTAGCTTGGGGGCGTTCACTTGGGGAAGCATGGAAATCAATCGGTACGCGAAAGCCCTGCTGCTTTCACGGATCGGATGGCCTGAAGACACCGTCATGTTTTAATAAAAAAGTTGTCAGGCGGTGTCAAGAAAAGAAAAAAACTCGGCCTCTCATAGCGAGTCGACCGAGCTAACCCCCCCGGGTATCTCGTTTGTGTACAAAGTGTATCGGCAGTTATTGCCGGATAGCTTAGGTCGACTTTGCCAATTTTTCAGATTCCACAGCTTGCGAATTATTTAACGAATCTAGGAATATTTCGGAAAATTCCATCATCAATCCAATGCCGGTTTCCCGATCGAGACTTTAGGAGGCGTTATGTCCGCATATCGCCCGGTTTTGAATTCTGTTAATAAGCTTCGATTGTGACAAGACGCTTCGTTGCCCTCACAAACTGGTATTCGAAATCGTTCCGAGTAGAAGTTGGTCCGATAGGTCAATGAAATGAATTCGACGAAAACTAATCCATCACCAAGATCGATCGCCTTTGCACCGTCGTTTGTTTACGGATCGGCATTGGCCTTGCTGTTCTTTTACAGCATTCGATCGGGCTGGATCCAACATCCGCTATTCACGCGATATGTGATGGGGCACCCCGTTTCCAACATTGAAACGGTGATGCTGTGCATTGGTCTCTGCGCACTAGGCTTCAAAGCGTTTGCCTTACTCAAAGAACGTAGACAACTGGACCAGTGGACCAATCCGGTCCTGGATGAATTGAGCGAATCGACTTCAACATCCAGTGACCCTCTCGTCGATACTGGCCTTGATAACGCCAATATTGTCGCCAAAACTAAACAAAACGGAAAAAACGAATCTCCAGAAGACGATTCTGATCGAGCAGAACTTCTGCTTCAGGTGATCCAGCAAAGGCCTGCAAAACAACAACGTAGTTCCGTTGCTTTGCGATTTTCTGCGGCTCTGAAGCATATCCAAAGCCGTAAGACGGCGGAAGGCATCGATGCTCAACTAAAACATCTAGCCAGTGAAGATGCGGACGCTCAGCATGAAAGCTATTCCTTGGTTCGCCTGATGATCTGGGCGATTCCAATGTTGGGATTCCTGGGCACCGTGATCGGCATTTCCGAAGCACTGGGCGGCTTGAACTTGGGCCAAGATTCGGACATATCTGGGTTAATCACCAACCTAAAGTCTAGCCTTTACGTCGCTTTTGATACCACAGCTTTGGCGTTAACCTACGGTGTGGCGTTAATGTTTGTACAATTTGGCCTGGACCGCGTAGAATCGGGATTGCTTGCCCAAGTCGATCGAACGACTGAAGATTTTGTCCTATCTACATTCGCACAGGTCGAAGAAGACAAAGACCCGGTTGCTAGATCAATAAGCAGAATGGGGCAGGCGCTGTTGAAGGCAACATTTGGCCTAGTAGAACACCAACATGACTTGTGGAATGAAAGTCTAATCGCGGCTCAAGATGCCTGGATAAGTGCCACCGAAAATAGTAAGTCGAATTCCGATCAGTATATCTCCGCTTTGATTGACGGAGCCAGCGACAACCTGGCCGCAAAACTGTCAAATGCCTTGGAGACAGCAGACCAACAATTGCAACATCGCTGGCAGCAGTGGCAGGTGACGCTTTCAGACAATACACGGACATTGGCCAAGTTCCAACAAAATGCGTCGGCCCACATCGAGATGTTGGAGCAGTTTTTTGAGACCTGTTCTCACCTAAGTCATGACCAACAAAAATCGATTACCCAATTGATGTCGCATCTGGACGAAATGATCGTTCAGTCAAAACAAATTCAGGAAAATCAACTTCGCGACCAGGAACGCTTGGCCACCCTTGCGGCCGAACAGGCAGTCAAAGAGGGCGAAGCGGCGGAATTGGAATGGCAACTTCAAGCTGAAGCTCGTGCCAAGCAACTTATGCATCAACCCACCAAGGCGCAATCCCCGCTGGGATTTGAAGGCCATTTGACCGAAATGGCGTGGGAACGGTACTGCGAAAATCCGTCCGCCTTTGCACGTCAGACGACGGACCCAGATTTTAACAACACCGAACCGGGTACTGCTTCAGATGATAGCGTTGCACCGATTGATGTGACCAACGGCGACCCTGCAGACGATTTCGTTTCAGTCACTGTCGATATCAACCAGAAGGTCCGGGGAATACAGGCCGAAATGGTAACCACGGCCACAGAAAACAAATTCGTCACAGACAAGATTGGTAACAAGATTGGTAACAAGATTGGTAACAAGATTGGTAACAAGATTGGTAACACGGACTTGGCCGCAGCGTTGGCCATGGAAACTGGCTTAGGTGCGACTTGGGTCAAGAAGCAAGACTCTGAAAACATGCACCAAATCGAGGCAATTGAGTTCGACTCGGTTCAATTCTCGGGCGTCAGTATTGAATATACGGCGAACGCAACGTGCACTGACGACTACTATTGGACAAAACCCGTGGCACACGTCCATCACACTGATGGTCGCCCTGTTAAAACCTCCTCACGGCGGCGTGATTTGACTTTGAAAGAAGTGGAACCGACCACCAAATCGGTTGCTGCTTCGACCGAGGCCATCTTAAGCAACTTGGAGGCCATCAAGCCAGCCAAACCACGCTTCGTGATTTACGATCGTTCCACCGCAGCGTCACTTGCCGAAGATTTTTCAGACACTCGCTCAACCCCACTAAGCGCAAGTAACCATCGAGTGCAACCTGCAAAGGTCGCGGTAACAGATGCTCGGCCTACAAATCTACGCACCGAATTTTCTTCACTCAACTCTCTGGATCATAGCCCCATTATTGTCCAGTGCCGTTCCGACTTCTCTGATTTGGATTCAACACCGCTTCCAGGGCCTGGGCTGATGAAATCATCGGTCGTAGAACCTAAGTCTGGGGGCGAACCCGTTTCTACTGGCGATGACCACTTGGATTTCTCGGATGAAGAACTGATCTTGTCGTTGCCCGTGGACGAGTCAAAAATCAAAAAGGTTGATCATGCCACCCAATCTCTGGATGAATCCGACGTGAACCAGAACGTCCATTCCATGCTAGTGCCTTTTGATGACGCTCGGATTTATCGAACTGCATGAGCCGTAAACGTACGCCATTGGCACTGTCGCTGTTCCCCTTCCTGGCTGTGCTAATCTGCACAATGGGCGTGTTGGTGGCGTTGTTGCTGTTGGTGGTGAAACAGGCTGACCAAACGGCCAAAACCAAAGACACTCAAGAAATCACAGCCGTTTTGGAAAAGATTGATCAGGTCGAAAATCAACTGGCAGAAGCGGAGGTTCGTTCAATTCTGCTGTCAGAGGAACGGACTGACATTTCGACCGCTTTGGAAACTGAAACTCAACAGCGTTCCTATCTAGAGAACGAAATCCAGAAACTGCGCCAACGCTCGGATCAGTTAGCCAAGCGCATCACTGACTTTGCCAACACCCAGCAACAGGCCGATGACCTGAAGCACTTAGAATTAACATTGTCCCTACAATCCAATCGCATCCAGCGTCTAAACACACAGAAGCAGCAACTGGAAGAAGAGAACGCCAAGACCGCATCTTCTGGCCCCAGTCCCAAAGCGGCTCCCGTTTACTCGATCGTTCCAATCGCAGCTCAGACAGGCACAGATCGCCGGCCAATCTACATCGAATGCAAAGAAGAGGGACTCTTCCTTCATCCTGGCGGCATCAAATTGTCTCTTGATGATTTTGTCCGCCCGATGCGGCCAGGAAATCCACTGGATACAGCACTATTGGCATATCGCGAGTATTGGCGAGAAGAATCCAAGCAAAGTTCAAAGCGAACCAATGCGTATCCGTTGCTGGTGGTGCGGCCCAGTGGTGCGCAGTGGTACGGAATCGCTCGGCGTGCGATGAGCAGTTGGGATGACCAATTTGGCTATGAATTGATTCCAGAAGACTGGGACGTCAATTTCGGAAAATCTGACGCAGCGTTAACTTCTGCTGTCCAACAGGCGATTGACGCCGCCAAGATTCGGCAACAAGCATTGGTCGCAATGGGACGAGCCTTGCCGGCAAGTGAAATGGAATCACTTCGTTCCACTGATTCCTTGCAAGCCAATCGCAACGTGGGACTTACACCAGGCGTTGATGGTGGTTTTTCAGCAAACAACAACGGCACACCGTATGATTCTGACTCAATGATTGCAGGCAATCTTGCCGGTACCAACCAAGCAGGGGGCATTGACCCCGTGGCGGCACTTTCTAAAGATTTCCATGGTTTCAAAAGCACCAATGCGAATTATTTAGACAGTGGCAAACCTCAGGGAAATCAGCCGCAACCCAACAACGTTGCCCAAAGCGGAAATGGCTTCAATCGGTTGCCGTCGCAACGTGCCGGTGGAAGCAGCGGCGATTCGACGTCAATCGCAAACTCTTTGTTGGCAAACTCTTTGTCAGCAAACTCCGCAAATAGGAACACTGCGGAGAATGCACTTAGTGGCGGCAGTTCTCCGGGCAACAAACAGGATTCATTGACTTCTGGTTCCAACCGTGAAGCGTTAGCAAGCGATCGCCAAACCACGAGTGCCACGGGCAGTGCTTCGTCGGTCGCGGACTTCGGTTCTGGCGACGCTTCAAACGGGCAAGCAGCTCAAACTTCGACCGCACAGACTCAAGGCAAAAGCAACGGCAGCACACCACCGGGGCAAGCATCCGGCAATGGAGGTGGCGGCAATACAGCGTCGAGTGGTGCAATGGGCGAATCGGCAGTGGGTCAAACGACAAGTCTAAATTCGCAAGCGATCGCCAATGAAAGAGGAAACAATTGGGCTTTACCTTCGCGTCGTCAACACGTCAGCGCTTATCATCGTCCGATCGAAATCGTCATCGAAAATGACTACTTGATTCTTCGCCCAGAATCGGGTCGCACTAATCGTGAAGTTATCCCATTTGGAGACTCAATCGACCAAGCCATTGATCCCATGATTGATGCGGTTTGGAAACGCGTTGATTCCTGGGGCAATCTAGGATTCGATGGCTTTTGGAAACCTATCTTGCGAATCAGTGGTTCGTCTGATTCAAAAATCCAGGAACAACGACTAGAAACTCTACTGCAAGGTAGCGGTCTGGAAGTGGAAAGAGCAGGGCGTTAACCATGGCAAAACCTCGCAAACGAGATCGTACGGGAATTCCAGTTGAACAAGATTCATTCTTGGACATTGTTGCCAACTTGGTTGGCATTCTAATTATTTTAGTGGTCGTCATCGGGTCCCAAATAGGTACCACATTAACGGCGAAAGAATCTAAGTCTTTGTCGGAATCAAAAGAACGACTAGATTCTTTGAACGAAGAATATCATCGAATCAGCTGGGAGACTGAAAAACGTCATTCCGACCACGAGAATTTGGGGCAAACCTTAGACCAACAACGAGCCTTGGCCCAACAACTGCAAACCGAACGTGATTTGATGTTGCGGCAGATCCTGGCCATCGAACAACACCTGAAAAACGAAACCGGCAAGCTGAGTGAAAATCAGAAACAGGCTTTGGAATTGAAGCAAAAGATTGCGGACAATGATTCGATGGTTCATCAATTAGAAACCGAAATCCAGGCCACTCAATTCGTCCAAGTAGATCAAGTCGATGAGACGAAACCAGAGATCATCCAGCACTTTCCAACCCCTATTGCAAAAACTGTATTTGGCGAAGAAGTTCACTTTCAATTGAAAGACGGACTGCTGGTTTACGCGCCCCTGAACGAACTGGTCCAACGCCTACGCGCGACTTGGGAAACCCATGCGATGGACATTCCCGCAGGACAATCTACGATCGAAACGATTGGCCCTATTTTGGACTTTCGCTTGCAGTACGAACTGGCCAGTCAAACGAAGACGATCCCGACCAATGCCGGTGTCATGCAACGTACCGTTGTATCTTTAGCTCGCTTTTCACTTTTGCCCACTCGACCAGGACTTGGTGAAAAAGTGGAATCCGCTGTCCAAACGGGTTCTGATTTTCAATCCATACTCTCACGCTTTGAACCTGATCGTACAACCGTCTCTGTTTGGGTTTATCCCGAAAGCTATTCGGAATTCTTAGACGTTCGCAAGATACTGATTGCCAAGGGATTCCGCGTTGCCGTTTGGCCGTTAACCAATGACCAGCGGATTTCAGGTAGTCCCGAAGGGCTTCGATCCTCGGCTCAGTAATACTCGTTTCGCACGACAGTCTCTCAGGAGATCCGACCAACCCTAGTTTCGGACTTCAACCTGGAATGCCAAACGCGTGCGGACAACCAACCGACTGCATCACGAATTCCTGCTGAATATCACCCAAATTTAGCTATTTCAACCGTGTTCGACAGTTGCGATTGCAAACGTGTTCTTCCCACGCTTCATTTCGCTTCGCTTTGATCGTAGCCTGCAATGCGAACCTCCCACCGTTAAGTTGCCTCTAAGCCACATCACCCGTTCCCCCTACTCAACACTACGGGGGCCTATCGGGTAAACTTTCAATTATGCTTAGCCACTAGCGACAAATTGGGAGGTTGATTCGAAAACCGTGTACAAGCCACAGGGATTCAGATTCGCTTAATTTCTGGCATCCCTGTGTCTGTGTCTGGCATTCCTGTGTCTGGCATTCCTGTGTCTGGCATTCCTGTGTCTGGCATTCCTGTGTCTGGCATTCCTGTGTCTGGCATTCCTGTGTCTGGCATTCCTGTGTCTGGCATTCCTGTGTCTGGCATAAGGTAGCAACTCAGTTGCGGGACAGTGCCTGATAAAAAACAATCCGCTGAAAAAAATCAGACGGTACGGGAAATTGTCAGATTAACCTCAAATTAAAACTTAGCAACATTATCTAAAATTAGGAGCGAAACGTGGAATTGATTTCGGTTCGAGAGGCTCGTCAATCAACAGCGATTGGCAAACAAATAAAATTACAAGGTTGGGTTCGAACTCGACGGGATTCGAAGGCTGGTTTTAGCTTCATTGAACTGAACGATGGCTCTTGCTTGGGAAACATCCAAGTTATCGCTGATGGTAGCCTGGAAAATTACGAAGCGGGTGTCAAGACTTTGACCGTTGGATCAAGTCTGCAAGTCCTTGGCGAAGTGAAAGAATCAATGGGCAAAGGCCAGTCCACTGAAGTTCATGCCAGCCAAGTGATTCCCATTGGACCTGCCGATGGGGAAACTTATCCGCTGCAGAAAAAACACCATACGATGGAAAAACTTCGCGAGTGGGCCCACCTTCGCCCGCGAACCAATACTTTCGGTGCGATGGCACGAGTTCGCAACTGCGTTTGTAATTCAATCCATCAATTCTACCAAGAGAACGGATTTCTATACATTCACACGCCAATCATTACCGCCAGCGATTGCGAAGGTGCCGGCGAAATGTTCCAAGTCACGACATTGGATCTGAAAACACTAGCCAAACGCGAAATGGAAAGCGTCAATTACAAGTTTGACTTTTTTGATCGGCCCAGCTACCTGACGGTCAGTGGTCAGTTAGAGGCCGAAACGTATGCGTGTGCCTTGGGAAAAGTCTACACGTTTGGACCCACATTCCGAGCCGAAAATTCCAACACCAGTCGACACTTATCTGAATTTTGGATGATCGAGCCCGAGATGGCCTTCTTCGAATTGCCAGACAACATGGCTTTGGCTGAAGCGTTGCTCAAGCGGATTTTTCGCGATGTCTTGGAAAAGTGCGATGAAGACATGCAGTTTTTCAACGATCGGATCGATGAAAGTAAATCCCTGATTGAACGTCTGAAGAAGGTCGTTGAAAGTGACTTCGTGCGATTAAGTTACACCGATGCGATCGAAGTATTATCCAACTGTGGAGAAAAATTTGACTACCCGGTGAAATGGGGAATCGACCTACAAAGTGAACATGAACGCTACTTGACAGAAAAACACTTCGATGCACCGGTCATTCTCTACAATTACCCAAGAGTGATTAAGCCGTTTTACATGTATTGCAATGACGACGAAAAAACGGTCCGCGGCATGGACGTTTTGGTGCCAGGCATTGGTGAAATCATCGGCGGTTCCCAACGTGAACACCGACTGGATGTCTTGGAAGCTCGAATGAAAGAAATGGACCTGAACGTTGACGACTATTGGTGGTACGTTGACCTTCGCCGATTCGGTACAGTACCGCACAGCGGATTCGGATTGGGACTTGAACGAGTCATACAATTCGTTACATCGCTTGGGAATATCCGCGACGTCATTCCGTTTCCCAGAACCCCAGGTTCGTGCGATTTCTAAATCGAATATTGCGGTTTTCACATCTGGTAGATTGTCTTGCTTCGCTTTCCCCAATAGGAGACGCCCATGAATCGATTCCAACCTCTTTTCAAATCGCTGACACTTTGGGTCGCTGCTTCGATGTTTGTCCTAGCAATCCTTCCAACGGATGGACGATCCGCACTTCCGCAAATCCAACCCTCCCCAAGCGATCAAGATTCCTACACGTTTCAATTCGAATTGAAACAAACTGGGGTGACCGTCAGTCTTCGAGGACTTTGTGTTGTCGACCAAAACGTCGTTTGGTCCAGTGGATCCGAGGGCACGATCCTGCGCTCGGTCGATGCGGGTGAAACCTGGTCCGTGTTTTCGATTGACCACCGCAGCACTGTCGACTTTCGTGATATCCACGGATTTGATGCTGACCACGCGATTGTAATGACAGCAGGTCAACCTGCTGAATTCTGGGAAACCGTGGATGGGGGATTGAATTGGGCGATCGTTCTGGAGGACAAACGCCCCACTGCGTTTTTCGATGGAATGGTGATTTCATCCGGTGGGTTTGGACTTGGATTTGGTGACGTCATCGATGGACAATTTCCTGTAGTGCGACGGTCGACGACTGGAAAATGGTCGATGGTTGATGATCAAGAATCTCTTCGTTTACCCAGTTCCATTCATGGGTATGCTGCCAGTGGAACTTCGATCTGTCAGTTTGGGAAATCGGGTTACTTGATCGGTACCGGCGGAAAGGTGGATGGACACGAGAATCAATGTTTGGTTTTGCGGACCATTGATGAAGGCGCAAACTGGACCAAAACCTACTGCCCGATACCAGCAGGTGAATCAAGCGGTATTTTTTCAACCGCGGCCTTGGGGGACTGGGTTGTTGCCGTTGGCGGTGATTACCTGAAACCCGCTGAATCAGCCCAGGTCGCAGCGTTTTCGAAAGACGGAGGGATGACCTGGGAGAAAGCGACCACCAACCCTAGCGGCTTCAGAAGTGCGGTTGCCGGAGTCAGAGTTGAGTCAGTGGCTAACGAAAAGGGATCGTCTTTTTGGATGTGCATTGGCACCAATGGCGCCGACTATTCGATTGACGGCGGAAAAACCTGGCGCGTGTGCAGGAAACTGAATTCTCACACCTTAGAATTTGTGCGACCTGACATCAACGATGCCAGTTATGATCCGGACACGCTTTGGGCTTGGACTTCAGGTCCCAAAGGCGGAATCTATCGAATTCTGATTCAGAAAAAATAGCGGAAGGTGCTGGCCGTTACTTCTAAAAAAGTGGGAAGAAGCTAAGAGTAGCTTAAGAACTAAGTACAAATAAACTACCGTATCTAACCGAGTCGTGAAAGTTTTTCCCTTACGCGCACTCAGCCAGCAAAGAAGTACTTCTACTGGTTAAAATCGCGGGTCGGATCGAGTATCGCTGGGCTGAGTCCGAGTACCATTGAACCACGGAATAGCCCCACCTAATCCGCGCGATCAGGTAACTTATTTTCGCGCAACACCTTACTTTTTGTGTAACCCAATACTTTTTGTGTAACCCAATACTTTTTGTGTAACCCACTAGTTCTTGTGTGACCCGAAACTTCTTGTGTAGTCCAATCCTCTGATTTAATACCCTACGCAAACAACTACCCAAGGCCCCGTTCTTTGGCTGTGCAGCGTGCCAACACATGAATCTACCTGTTGCCAACACATAAACCTACTTGGTGGCAAACGGTAACAGGCATACTGGATTGGGAACCGCCGCTTGAAACTGACTTGTTCCTAAAATTCCCGTCTTCGAATCAATTGGGAACACAACAATGCTCCCCGATCCCTGATTGGCGGCCAAAAGGAACTTGCCAGAGGGTTCGACCAAGAAGTGGCGTGGGGTGCTGCCGCCTGTCAGGCAATGTCCCATCGCGTTCAAATTACCAGTCGTAGAATCAATCGCAAACATTGCAATACTATCGTGCCCTCGGTTACTTCCATAGACAAAATTACCACTGGGATGAACTTGTAAATGAGCCGTTGAACTGTTTCCTTTAAATTCACTTGGCAATGTGCTTACCGTCTGCAACAACTCGATCTCGCCGCTTTGGGTCGGCATGGTCAAATGGGACATCGTGCTGTCCAGTTCATTAATGACGTATAGCCACTTTCCATTTGGATGAAAATCAATTTGTCGAGGTCCACACCCCGCAGGCATCTTGAATTGCCCAACCTTTTGCAACTGAGTCTGACCATCTACAACTTTCAGTTGCAACAGTAACAGTTGATCGGTCCCCAAATCTGCAGCGATCAATCGATCGGTCGATCCTGGCAGAAACCGAACGCAATGCCCGTGTGGCCCTTCCTGCCGCGACTGATTAACGCTGGATCCAGCATTTTGAAAACAAAAACCTGCACCTAGACTCAAAGGTGATTCGGTGTTCAATTCCGCTGACGTTACATTATCAAAAACAGTGAAACTACCGCCCGAATAGTTCGCAACGGCAGTGAATTTCCCATCGCTACTGCAAATCACATGACAAGGTGCCGCACCTAGGGTGGCTTGCTGACTGATAAGCGACGCGGTTCCGGTTTCTGGCTGGTACTTCAACAAACTGAGGCTGCCACCTGCCTTGGTTTCAAACTGCTCCGTTTCACCGACCACATAAAAGTACCCCGGCAGTTTGGGCGAACTGGCAAGGAAAGACGGCTGGTCCAATTGTGCAACCAAACCCCGCTGTTGCAACTGCCCAGTTTCCAGATTCAACTCCAGTCGATAAACACCTTTGCTTCCGCCGCCGGTGTAAGTGCCCACCAAGATCGTCTGAGGATCGCCAGCCCAGACCAAAGATTCATCCAAGGAAACTGGGTTAAAAAACAAGGACAGGCAAAACGGGAATACAAAGCATTTAAGCAGCCCAGACATTGTCGTTGGTTTCATGATCTTTTCCACGGTTAGACGCTTGTTTCGATGAAGGTTTACAACCGCGGCGATGCTGCTGCAGGTTTGTATAAGTTTAGTTCAACGACTTCCACGGTGACACCGTTGGCAGAAAAAATGTTGGGGCTTGAGCATTTGAAAATCTGGTGGCAAGATTGCCTAAAAATCATCTTCGACCTACAAAGTTGACACTGGACTAGTCGTTCGGATCGAACGACCCTATTTTCGATCATTCACCCACGGGCTTTGGCAAACGTCGATGGAACAAACGCAAACATGTACCCTGGAATCTTCGTGGTTGGGCTGGCACAACTTGGGAATTGGTACTATTTTTTAGCGTAACTTGGAATTCTTTCGAATCGCGTAGACGCTCAAAGTAACCCACTAACGACGGTGCTTGCAATCTGCCCGATCAAGATCGCGACGATTGAAACGGTACCCACTAGACGGCCATCTGTCACTTGATTGTTAAATGAACGTTGTAAAAAATCTTCAAAATTCGACCACAAGAATCCCGCTGCGACATTGGTTTGCGTTCGTTTTTCTAGTCGCCATGGCTGCGATTTTGAGTTTTGAAGACGTTAGCATTTCCCAGTGGATGACTGCCAAGCACTTACCCTCGGACATAAAGAAGGCCATCCAATTAAGTGAGGCCTTTGCCCATGGCGCCGGAGTCGGTGTCATTCTATTGGCGGTAGCGATTCTTGCAGTCCAGCGGCGTGAAAGAATTGGGCGATTGATCCTCTGTCCAATCACTGCAGGTTTGATGGCTAACTTAATCAAGATGACCATCGCCAGATACCGTCCACTTCGCTACTACCAAATCGCGGCGCAAGCGGACCCCGACGCTGGATTGAACGTGCCCAATACATTCGCCGATTGGCTGCCATTTTTGAATGCTGATATCGCAGGAAAGCACGTTAGCCAATCCTTCCCCTCGGGGCATACCGCCACTGCTTTTGCCTTGGCAGTCGGCCTTAGCTGGATGTTTCCCAAAGGGCGGTTCCTGTTCTACGGACTTGCTTGCATGGCGGGCCTGCAAAGAATTGTAAGCCAATCGCATTGGCCAAGCGACGTTTTAGTCGGCGCCGCAGTTGGAGTGTTTTGTGGCACAGTAATCTGTCATTCACGATTGGCACATCGAGTATTTAGTCGGATCGAACGGCGAAAAGAAGTTGAAGTTCCGTCGTAACGGGTGTACAGTCATACAACCAGGGCTTGCCATTTGGGAAACATAACCATGCGATCTGACTCTGCTGGGAACCGATCAACCAATTGTCCTCTCGCTATTAGCACGAACCCTTGGTTCTGCCGTTCCGTCCTGCGACACTGGCCCGCGAAATCCAAAACGTGGACTCAGTCACCACCTCAGTCACCACCTCAGTCGCCACTTTGGACGGCAAAGCTCTTGACTATTTTTGCAATCGCTTGGTTGACCCCAAGTCTCTTTTTGGGAAGCACTCATTCCATTGCAATCGGCCAAGATTCCAATCGCTCACAACCCGCACCTAAGCCCAATGCGGATTCCATTCCCGATCTTCAACATCTAATTAGCGACCCTCCGGCTAAACAAACCGGCGGAACATCTTTTAGTCCAAAGTCACAAGATCCTATTCCCATGGGACCTCGGGTCTTGTTCATTACCAATCCATTTGAACCCACGCTAGCAGTCAAAGGCTATGCTAAAGACGTCGACGCGACCGTTCGAAAACTGTCATATCAATTGACAGAAGACTTATGGAACCGCGCGGTTGTGGATGGCTGCGAACTCTATTTTCGAATGGCGACCGATCCGCTCGTTTCAGGTTCTGAACTCGCGTTAGGAAAACAACGCAAGCTTCGTGCAGTCTTAAAGTCTGCCGAAGCAAAATTGCGAAAGCTCCAAACCAACCAATCGTCGCCGCTGTTAAACGACACCAAGCAAACGGTCCAACAAGAAGTTCACGACCTGGACCCACTTGGTAACCCGATCGCAGCCGTGCCAAAAATCAACGATCTCCCACCCAGCCTAGCTGTCGAATCACAGCGTTCTCCGCCTGACTTTTCGGACGACTGGGCTTTAGCCTATCAACTATCGCCGGGCCCTGGACAAATCTTATGGCAAAGTGGGGGCAGCCTATCAGGCAATGCGGGTGGCAGCGCCCGAGGCGAAGCTTCGAACTTGATCGCGCTGATTCAATCGACTGTGACGCCCAGTGTTTGGGACGTCAACGGTGGCTCGGCCACAATTCAATATTACCAACGGGTCCACGCATTGGTGATTCGTGCCCCTTGGACTACTCACGGCCAGACTGGCCAACTAATCAACGGCTTGCGTTGAGTTGTGAGGGGACGGATTTCTCCTCTCCAATGCCCTCACTTTCTTAGATCTGAAACTAAATTTACCCATTTGCAAGTTTTCTAGACGACAGCAGAAAACAGCTAAAGTTTCGGATTTTGATGCCAATTTTCAAGAAACTATCCCATTTGGATTTTTGCGCGCCAGAGGGGCTGCCGATAACACGAGAGACGGTCAACTCCCTCTTTTGGCAGTCGATCGTGTTTCGCAGCCGACTACTAACACTCGCAAGTGGTTGAATCCAGATGAAGAAATTGAATTTGCTTCTGTTACTAGCCTTGTTTAGCGGCGTTTATGCGCCCGCTTTAGCAAACGACCCAGCCGGTCGTTTGATTTGGCCTAGCGAAATTTTGCAGCATCAGCGTCCAGGAGAGCTAGCTCCCGCAGTGGTCACCAAGGTCGCCATCCGCCCCGGCGCCAATCAGGCCGCGATTGTCGGCGACGACCATGTAGTCAGCTTGGTAAATCTGGATAGCGGTTTGCTGATCAAAACGCTAAAAGGACACTCCGATTGGGTCCGAACCGCAGTCTTTACCTCGGATGGCAGTCAATTGTTGACCGCAGGCGCCGACCGCAAGATCTTGCGTTGGGATTTGGAGACAGGACGTTGGTCCCTGTTTGCCAAACAGCCGGCTTCCATCGAAGCGATGACGTTTTCACCTGATGGAAAATCATTGGCCGTCGTGGGCTTTGACTCGACGATCCGAGTTTACGATTTCGTCAGTGGCAAGATTCAGTTCGAAGATGAATGTCCATGCAACGATATGCGATGTGTTAGTTTTTCACCAAGCGGTAGTACGATGGTTGCCGGTGGACGTTGTGGCAGCATTCAAACTTGGGGAAAACAAAATTCCACCTGGAGCAAGAATGCAGGCGCAACCAAAATTCACCAACAACGGATTCGTTCGATTCAATTTATGGATGAAGCAACGATTGTCAGTTGCAGTGACGATCGCCACATCAACCTGACCAACCTGGGACGTCCAACCCAGTTTGAGAAGATTGCGAAAATGAGTGGTCGAATTTTCGACCTGCGATTGGTCGACCTGCACACAGTGGCCTGCTGTGGAAGTAATAATCGAATTGAATTGGTCGACTTAAACAAACGTCAAATCATTGGCTACCTAGAAGGTCACGAGGGAACCGTGACTTGTCTGGATTACGCCAACGGTTCCTTAGTTTCGGGAAGCTATGATACTCAGGCTAGAGTCTGGAAATCACAGGCAAAAACCACCGTTGCTGGTCTAAACAACGGTAAATCCGCGTCGTTTGATTTGCCCGCCATGGAACGGTCCGCATCTTTGCCAAGCCAAGATGCGTTGCAACCCATTGGATCGTTCAAATAAGTAGTAAAAGACTGTTCGATCGTGTTTCATGCTTGGCTTGAAATCACCCAACACTAATCCATTGCGAAAATTAAAACGATCGCCCAAACCACTGTTCAAGGAGGACGTGGCATGAGCTTATTCCAAAAGCTTTCATTCTTTAAGACCAACGGCAAATCATCAAACAAGAATCAAAAAACGCCGGCACCTCATTTCCGGACTTGCCGGATCGAACAACTGGAAGATCGTCGAGTCCTGTCAGCCGATCCGGTCGTCGCAGGTATTACTTACCTAGAGGGCGATAGTGGTTCGGACTTGGAACCCGATCATTTCGAGATCACATTCCAAGGTGGATCCGACACAACGTCGATGACCAGCTTCGTGATCAATGGCGACCAAGACAACTCTGGTACCCGTACCGTCGGTGATATGATCTTCCATGCAAATTCAAGCATAGCTGGTGCTGGAGACGCATTTGATTTCAGTTTCAATACGGCAAACAGTATCGGCATCAACGCCGACGATATCCTGTCGTACAATGTCTCGAAAGATGGCCTGCGTCTAGAAGTTTTCGTCAAGAACTTCGAAGCTGGCGACAAGTTAGCTTTTGATATCGATGTCGACGAAATTGAGAACCGTCGTCCCGACTTGATCGCTTCAGGCATCGAATTCGAAACCACTCAATTCAACGCAACGTTTGATGACGCTCACTATGATTTCATCACTCGTAATGTCTCAGGTCCTGGTGGTATTTCCACAGGATTGTTTTGGGATGAATACGATGCTTGGTTCCAAACGGCAACCGGCATCACCGGCACCGCACTGGACTTGCCAGCAGACGACGCCACTGGGCATGCTGACCGCACCGACGGAGCATGGTTGGCTTACGACTTGGAAGAGAAGCCGGTAAGTATTTCTGGTCGAGTTTACCACGACCAAGACACCGATTGCCAGCAAGATTCCAACGAAGACGGAATCGAGGGCGTTTCACTGACGCTTGAAAAATTGAACGCTTCGACCCATCAGTACGAAAGTGTCGCAGCCACCAAGACCAACGAATTCGGCGATTATTCCTTCGGCATAGATCTAAACCTGAAACCAGGAACCTACCGGGTTATCCAAACCCAGCCCGCTGACTACATCAGTGTTGGTGCCATGGCGGGGACCGTTGACGGAACCAATGTTGGTTCAACGATTTCCGATTCCAGTGGTCAACCCAATGTCTTGTCCGATATCATCATCCCGATGGGTGGCCAAAAAGCGATCAACTATAACTTCTGCGAAGTGAAACCCGTAAGTCTATCCGGTCACGTCTATCATGACCGAAATGATAACGGAATCATGGAATCTGGCGAAGAAGGAATTGCGAACGTTGAAATCCAAGTACGCCGTACCGGTGGGGTTCTGGGTACAAACGATCCTTTCGCCGCCCAAAATCTGATCACCTTGATCACCGATTCTAACGGTCATTACAGCATCACCGGTTTACCGCCTGGAACCTATGAACTATTGGAAGTAAATCAATACACTGGGGTAACCAACCCACTTGCGAACTACATCGATGGCAAAGACCAAGTTGGGAATGTAGATGGTTTCATCCGCGGGGTTGGCGGAAACGATAAATTCAGTTTAATCGCATTGACTGCCGGCGAAAATAGCATGCGAAACGACTTCGGTGAATTGAAGCCTGTTTCCCTTAAAGGCTTCGTTTCTGAAGCCGACCCGAATGGCAATTGCACCAAACCCGGTGACACGAACTACAAAGGAATTGCGGGGGTCACGATTCAGATCCTGAACTCCGATGGCCGTTTGGTCACGCAAACTGTCACAAACACCGATGGCCTATTCGTAGTCAAAAGGCTTGCTCCAGGCAATTACACAATTGTGGAAGTGCAACCTGACAACTACCTAGACGGTAGCGAACACGTGGGCATGGTGGGCACCACATCGGTTGGCGAATTGGACGGCAACGACCGCATTGCCAACATCAGCTTAACATCCGGTCAAAATGGCGAGATGTACGGTTTCTGTGAACATCTACCTGCTAAAATCGCAGGCACCGTTTTTCACGACCGCAATAACAATGGCATTCAAGACAGCGGCGAAGAAGGCATCGCGGGCGTCACCCTTGAACTACTAAACGCTAACGGCGATCCGATTTTGTTCACGGGACCCAGCGGTAACCAAATCGCGTTAACTCTGGAAACCGATCAAGACGGCAACTATTGCTTCGAAGATCTGTACGCAGGAACGTACAGCATCCGTGAAGTCCAACCTGTCGACTACAACGACGGCATCGATTCAATTGGCACCCTGGGCGGGACACTCTCCAATGACTTGGTGCGTGAAATTGTCGTTCAAAGCGGCCAAACGGGTATGAATTATAACTTCGGCGAACTGAAACCGATTTCGATCAAAGGTTATGTTTCGCAGGCTGACGAAAATGGCAATTGCACGATGCCAGGCGATTCCGCTTATCAAGGCGTTGAAGGCGTCACCATCCAGTTGCTTGACTCCAGGGGTGTGTTAATTTCATCGACGCAAACCCTAGCCGATGGAACCTTCAAGTTCACGGACTTGTTGCCTGGCGAGTACACCATTAGAGAAATCCAGCCGACCAACTTGTTGGATGGCAACGAAATGATTGGCTCTGTCCTAGGGTCGACTGTAGGTCAATTCAGCGGTAATGATTCGATTTCAAAGATCATTCTGCAGTCGGGCGACCAGGCCGTCAAATATGGATTCTGCGAACATTTACCGGCTGAACTTGGCGGCACCGTTTACCATGATCGAAATGACAATGGCGTTCAAGATCGTGGCGAAGAGGGTATTGCTGGCGTCACGATTCGTTTACTGAATGCTGACGGATCACCCGTCACCACGACGGTAGGTTCAACAACCACGGTGCTTACAGCGGTTACCGATCTTGACGGCAATTACTCATTTGCCAACTTGAAGGCCGGTGAATATCGCGTTCAGGAAATTCAGCCGGGTTCCTTTAACGACGGCAAAGACACCGTCGGGTCCAACGGCGGACAAGTCTCCAATGACCTGTTTACCAAAGTCATCATTCGTGAAGGCGATTCGGCAGTCAATTACGACTTCGGCGAATTGCTATTAGGTTCGATTGCCGGTTACGTCCATGTCGATTCTGATGGAAATTGCATACCCGACTCACCCAGCGACACACCTATCTCGGGCGTGACGATGGAATTGCTGGACACGAACGGAAGTGTACTGCAACGCACAACGACCAATGCGGACGGATTCTACAAGTTCACCGGACTGCTGCCTGGCACTTACTCGGTTCGCCAAATCCAGCCTGACAATTTTTTCAGTACGGGTGAAATGGTTGGCCACCTATCAGGTCACACCGATGTAAAATCGGGTACCGTCTCGCCAAACATGATTTCGAACATTAGTCTGCGTTCGAACTTCAATATGATCCAGTATAATTTCTGCGAATCCGTTGCTGCTTCGATTGCTGGCCGAGTATTCCAAGACGGTGCTGCGTTTGAATCTGACAATGGTCTGGCTCCATCAAATTATCGCGAACTGCGTGACGGTCGATACACTACCGACGACACGAACATCGGTGGCACGAAGATGCTGCTGTACTGGTACATCGATCCAGTGGCGGAAGAAATTGCTCCTCGGCCGGTGACACTTAGCGAAGTTATGAGAGATCATTACTCGCACATTACCGGCGGACCCGACGCGGCCGTCTACGTCTATACCGACGCCAACGGACAGTATCGATTTGACGGACTGGTAGCTGGTTCTTACATCGTGCTGCAAGAGCAGCCTGAAAATTACATCGATTCCAATGATACCCCGGGTACGACCACGGGTACCAGTTTCAACAATGTCGATGTCGCGGCAGCAGCTCCAGCGGCTGTGCTTTCGACTTTCAGTCAAAGCCAAGTCATGGATGCGGTAGTCAACATTCAAGTCACGTCCGGTGGAGTGTCGTTAGCGAACAACTTCTCTGAAATTCGAGTCCAAACGACGCCAGACAATCCAGATTTACCCAACGTCCCATTGCATCCACCAACGATTCCAACTCCAGCACCACCATCAGTGCCTGGTACTGGATTTCCGGGACTGTACGGTCATCAATCTATCAATTCGACAACTTATGTTGGATCGGGATTTGGTGGCGTGATGGGCGAAGCGACCACGGATTACTCTTGGCACTTAAGTGTCATCAATGGCGGTTCGCCTCGAGATGGCGTTGAAGGCAAAGGAGGACCTTGGCACGAAGTAGGCTACCTGTCTGAAATGGACTGGAGTCGCTACCCGATGGATCAAGGTGACTGGACATTCACGACCGTTGATGAGCAAGGAAACTATTCGATCAACGATCGTACGTCAAACTTTGGAACCGAAGGCGGACGCCCGATTGCTGGTGATTTCAACGGCGATGGTTTCGATGAAATTGGAATCTTCAAAGATGGATTCTGGTTCATGGACGCCAACGGCAACGGCATCTGGGATTCCAAGGACCTAATGGCTCGACTTGGAAACGGGGACGATCAAGCGGTGGTAGGTGATTGGGACGGTGACGGAAAAGATGATATCGGCATCTATGGCCCGGCCTGGTCAGGCGACGAAGAAGCGATCCTGAATGAACCTGGCTTACCCGATCGCGATAACTTTCAGTACACTCGCCCCAAGAATATTCCACCTCAAACTGCAGAAGCCACCCAGGGTAGTCGGATCTTGAAAGATGGGATCACCGGACGTAACCGGGCTGATGTCATCGATCACGTCTTCGGCTACGGAAAACAAGACGACGTGGCGATAGTGGGCGACTTCAACGGAGACGGAATCCATACGATCGGCCTGTTCAAAGCTGGAAAATGGACCATCGATACCAACGGTGACGGCAAACTGAATTCTGCCGACGGAAAATTCCAATTCGGCCAGGCCGGTGATTATCCAGTGGTTGGAGATTTCGATGGTGACGGCGTTGATGAGGTTGCCATTTTCCGAAACGGCAAGTGGTACATCGACAGCAATGGG
>Ga0335398_10000870_pt1 | contig 52732 bp, 46 predicted proteins | sample BON03_FD_205742 | JGI IMG/M metagenome (GOLD analysis project Ga0335398, IMG submission 205742) | Freshwater microbial communities from Lake Bonney liftoff mats and glacier meltwater in Antarctica - BON-03 (spades assembly) (version 2) | ecosystem: Environmental > Aquatic > Freshwater > Ice >... | reverse complement strand
GCTCGCGACTTGGCGACAAGGCATAAAATTGCCAACGCTATGCCACCAGAACGACACACCCCCGACAAAGACACCATCGCCTTGCTTGAGCCTTTTGAGCGGTTGGGTCTAGACCGCATCACCTTGGTGCGCACAGGCGCGCAAGCGCAGTTGGCGCACGACCAGCTCATCACGGCCAGCGCCTGGGGTTTTGACACAGAGTCCAAACCCACCTTCAAGGTTAACGAGCGCTCAGAAGGCCCGCACATTTTGCAACTGTCCACGGCGCAGCGGGCTTGGGTATTTCAGTTGCAAGACCCAGCGTGCAGTGCGGTGGCCGCCAAGCTTCTGGGCACGGGTGGCATCGTGAAAGCAGGCTTTGGCCTAGGCGATGACCGCTTGCGGATTATGGACAAACTGGGCGTAGAGCCTGCGGACATGTTGGAGCTGAACACTGTTTTTTATAAACGCGGCTACCGCAAAGACATGGGCGTAAAAGGCGCTGTTGCCGTGCTGTTTAACCAACGTTTCATGAAGTCCAAAAAAGCCGCCACCAGCAATTGGGCCAACGACACGCTGACGGAGTCGCAGTTGCTATACGCCGCCAACGATGCGTATGCCGCTATGCGGGTGTGGGATGCGCTGGGTTTAAGTTCATGACGCGCTGCGGCTTGTCAGGCTCACAACAGCCGTGTGGGTTGGTTTAGCGCCCCAACCGCTCAAGCCTCACCAGCGGGCGCAAGGCCAATAAGCCAAGTGCTGGCCCTATCGCGAGCCATGGCAGCAACGAGCCCAAGGCGACGGTTTCGCTCAGCGAGACAAACAACAAAATACTGACAATGGATATGGCAAAGCCAATGCTGTTGGTCAGCGTGAGCACGCTGCCCACGGCTTGTGGTGGCGCATTGCGCGCTGTCAGGGTTGAGAACTGGGGTGAGTCACCAGCCACTGTGATGCCCCACACCAGCAGCCACGCATAAAACAGGCCGTCGCTGGCATTGAGCATGAACGGTGTGGCCAGGCAGCACAGGCCGCTGATGGACAGCTGCACGCCAGCCACCCGGGCGCTGCCCCAGCGCTGCGCAATCCAACCGCCCACGGCACAACCCATGGCGCCAGCACCGAGTACTGCAAACGCAGTCCATGACAAGGCCGTGCCTTGTAGCCTAGTGGCCAATATCAGCGGCACCATCACCCACATGGTGTACAGCTCCCACATGTGGCCAAAGTAGCCCAAGACCGAGGCTTTTACCCGTGCGTCTGTCCACAGCGTGGTCAAGGCGCTCCACTGCAAGGTGCTGACACGTGCTGTGGCTTGGGGCGGGTCGCCGGTGGCAAAGTACAACAACAAGCCACTCATGGCAGACAGCGCCGCCACGCCTAGCATCAGTGCAGGCCATGGCAAGGCATCGCCCATCGCGCGCAAGGCGTGGGCGCTGGCAGAGCCCAGCACCAGTGCCCCCAGTAATAAACCCAGCGCGCCGCCCAAGCCTTTGGTGTACCACTGAGCCGCTATTTTCATACCCACTGGGTAAATGCCTGCCAAGAAAAACCCGGTTGCAAATCGCCAAGCCATTAATGCCTCGTAATCACGCACCATGGCCCATGCGCCCACCGTGCAAGCGCCGCCAGTTACAGCGCACAACAGGAAAACGCGCCGTGCAGAGAATCTATCGGCAATGGCGAGCAAGGCAAACACCAAGGTGCCCACAATAAAGCCCAACTGCAGCGATGACGTGAGTGCACCCACCGCAGCGTTGGCCCAGCCCAACTCACGTTGCAAATCAGGCATAACGGCATTGACCGCAAACCACGGTGAGGTGCCAAAAAATTGCGCCAATACCAGTATGGGCAAGATGTGGCGTGGTACGTGGGCTTGGGTCATATGGGCGCGATGTTAAACCAAACCTGCAATGGCCGCCTCACGCGCAGCTGTAATGTGTGTGGCAATCCACTCGCCTTTTTGCTGGGCAAACTCTGGCGCTTGCGCCGCTAAAGTGGCAATGGCGTGGGTGTCGACGTTGCTCGCTGCAGCCAGCAATGATTGCAGCCAAGGTGCTTGTGTGTAGGGGGTGTCAGACAAGCCCAAACGGCCTCGGGCATCGCATTCGCAGGCCAGCAGTACATCGCTAAAACGATCTGGGCGGCGAAATGCATCGCAGCGTTCCAGCAAGCGAATCAGAGCAGGCACAGACAGGTCTTTGCAGCGGTGGATATGTCCGTGCTCTTTGGCCACCACATCGGCCAACTCTTTGCAGGCCTTGGGTACCTTAAAGCGTTGCGCCACGTCTTTCAGCAAGTGCACGCTGCGCATTTCGTGGCCAGTGTGCCTAGGCAATACGTCTGGCGGTGTGGTGCCTTTGCCAAAGTCGTGGCACAGGCAAGCAAAGCGTGTGGCCAGGTTGGCGTTCAGTCGCGCGCTCATGTCCATCACCATCATGGCGTGCACGCCAGTGTCTATTTCTGGGTGGTAGTCAGCGCGCTGCGCCACGCCCCATAGTCGCTCAAGCTCAGGCAGCAACAGGTGCAAAGCACCGCAGTTGCGCAGCACCTCAAACATGCGTGAAGGCTGGGCAGCCATCAGCCCTTTTGACATTTCTTGCCACACCCGCTCGGCCACCAGTGCGTCTACCTCGCCGGCATCCACCATGTGGCGCATCAGTTCGTTGGTGTCGGTTGCAACGGTGAACGTGGGCCAACGCGCCGCAAAGCGTGCCAACCGCAATATGCGCACTGGGTCTTCAGCAAAGGCATGGCGCACGTGGCGCAGCACGCCGGCTTGCAAGTCGGCCAAGCCGTTGTAGGGGTCAATCAATGCGGCTGTGGCATTGGGTTGCCAGTTGCGCCATTGGGCGGCATCGGCCAAGTTGTTGCTGGGCGCGGCCATGGCCATGGCGTTGACGGTGAGGTCGCGCCTAGCCAGGTCTTGTGCCAAGCTCACATCGGGTGCGGCGTAAAAACTAAAGCCTTGGTAGCCCTTGGACGTTTTGCGTTCGGTCCTAGCCAGTGCAAATTCGTGGCCAGTGTTGGGATGAATAAAAACGGGGAAGTCGCTGCCAACCGGCACAAAGCCTAGGCTCACCATATGCGCAGGGGTTGCGCCAACCACCACCCAATCCAAGTCGCCAGCGTCGCCTTGGCCCAGCAAGGTATCGCGAACCGCACCACCGACGACATAAATTTCTAAAGCGCTCATTGAATGTTCAAGCCTTGGTGCGGTAGGGTTCTTCAAAGTCTAAAAAGTCGTGCTCAGCCAAGGCCGCCTGCATCCAAGCCTGCACGCTGGCAAGTTGTGTGACGCGGTCTGCGTAGGCGCGTGCGTTGGGAGACACGGGCAGGGCGTAGCCATTGATGCGCATCACCACAGGCGCAAAAAAAGCGTCAACCGCACAAAACTGCCCACACAACATGGGGCCTGAACTGTGGGCCAAGAGTTCGCCCCACAGGGCGTCAATACGGGCGACATCGCTGCGCAGTCCATCATGGTCACGCCACAGCGTGGCGCCTTGTTCTGACAAGTCGGCTTCTATGTTCATACCGCACAGGCGGCGCAAAGACTCAAAGCCGCTGTGCATGTCGGCACACGCGCTGCGCGCCTTGGCCCGTGTGCCTACCTCGCTGGGCCAGACCGCTGGATTCAGCTCAAACAAGCGCTCAACAATGGCCAGGGAGTCATGCACCACCAGCGGGCTGGCGTTGTAGGTTGCTGCACCGTCAATGAGCAATGGCACTTTGCCAGCGGGAGAACCCAGTTGGTGCATGGTTTGTTTGAACTGGGAGCTGGGCGCGAAGCTGTCAAACCGCACACACACCTCTTCAAAGGGCATGCCTAATTCGCGCATCAATACCCAAGGCCGCATAGACCACGACGAGTAGTTTTTATTGCCAACGACGAGTTGCATGGAGGGCTCCTTAGATGTTCGCTAAACGCTTTTTTGTGTGTGCGGCACGGCCCCAGCGTGTTGTTGCACAGTCAGCCAATGTATGTTGGCCCAATGGCCATCAGGCTGGTGGCCTCAATGCCCAGTTTACCGAGAGACCAAGCGGTGCTGCTGGGGCTGGCAATATTGTCTATATCCATAGAGCGCACGTTGTCGCGGCTCATGAGGGTGGGGCCCGGTGCAAATTCAAGCGCGGTGGCTTGTACAAGGCCAAGCGCGTGTGGCAGCCCAATGACCCACACCCGTTTGCCTTGCCAGCGAGCGCACAAACCCACCAGTTCACGCAGTTGAAAAATGTCGGGGCCAACGCAGTCTATGGTGTGGCCGCTGCTACCTGGTGTGAACAGTGCCTGCACGATGGCCGTGGCCACGTCGTTCACCCACACGGGCGCAAACTTGGTGTTGGCACCAGCCAGAGGCAACACGGGCGTGAGACGTGTGAGGGTGGCAAACAGGTTTAGAAATTTGTCTTGGGCCCCAAACACCACACTGGGGCGCAACACCGTGGTGTGCAGCTGTGGGTGTTGCTGCAACGCGGCCTCGCCTGCAGCCTTGCTGCGCTGGTACATAGACGGCGCAGACGCGTCAGCCCCCAGCGCACTGACATGCACCACGCGGTGCACGTTGGTCTCCACGCAAGCGCCGGCCAGCTGTTCGACCAATCTCACATGCGTGCGCTCAAACTGTTGTTGACTGCCGTGCAGTATGGCGACCAAATTCACCACGGCGTCGTGGCCTGCCAACACAGACTTCAGGACACCGGGCTGGTGCACGTCAGCGTTGATGACTGTGACGTTGGACAAGTGCGCCAAGCGCTTGCCAGCGGTATGGCTGCGCGTTGGCACCGTGGCTTTGATGCCCGCGCGTGCGAGCATCTCACACAATGTTTGTCCAATAAATCCCGTACCACCTAGAACCACAACGCGTTGCATATTGACCTTTTGTATAAATAGCTATGACCCAACTGTAGCGGTGTGGCGGCTGCTGGGCTCAGAACAGGTTTTTAAGGCAAGGATTCGTCTTGCGCAGGCGCTGTTTGATCTTTGGGTCCTATGGGTAGCAGGTGCTTGGCCACTGTTTGCGGTTTGTTGGTGATGCGTGCGGCGTAGTTCACCGTGTTGGCCACCACGTGCTGCACATAGCCTCTGGTTTCGTTGAAGGGAATGTTTTCCATCCAAATGGCTGCTTCTAGCGTGGGGCTGTCTGCGTCTGTGCCACGCCAACGTCTAGAGCGGCTGGGGCCCGCGTTGTAAGCGGCCGCGGCCATGGGGAGCGAGGCTTGAAAGTCGTCTAGTAGCAACTTCAAGTAGCTGGTGCCCAGCGTCAGGTTGGTGTCTTGCTCGTTGAGTTGACCAAGGCTAAAGCCCGATAAGCCAATTTTTTTGGCTGTCCATGTGGCGGTGGCTGGCATGATTTGCATCAGCCCGCTGGCACCAACGCCCGAGCGCGCCTCCATCACGAAGCGGCTTTCTTGTCGCACGATGCCAAACACCACGGCTGGGTCTAGCTGTCGCAACTTGGCTTTGCGCACCACCGCATGCTTGAAAGGCATGGGGTACAGCAGCCTAGAGCCTGCCGGCTTGCTCATGCGCGAAGCCGTGTTGATGCAGCGGTCCCAAATGGCTAGCTTGCACGCCCACTGCGCAGCGGCCAATAGTTGGCCATTGGGCATGCCACCTGGTTCGTGTAGGGCAATGCCATAGTGCCACTCGCGCACGGCTTCGCTGCGCAAGCCGAGCTTAAACGCCAGCACTGCGCGGCGCAAACTGGGGTTTTTCTTGACCGCACGTTCGTCGCTGTGGCTGGGCGCCAGGGCTGGGCGGCTGGCTGTGACCGCTTGGCCCAACGCCTGCATGGCCAGTTGACCGTAAAAGTTGTCTGGTGTGGCAATGCGCTTGAGCAGTTGCGTGGCAAGTCCGGTGTTGCGCTCATTGCGCAAGCCATCATGCACACTGGTTAAAGCGCGGGCACGCCAATACACCCATGCGGGTTGCTGTGCCACTGTCAGTGGCATGTCGCGTGTGGTTTGTAACACGCTGTCCCAATCGGCTGCGCGTAAGGCGGCGCGTACCTTCCATTCCAGTTGCGTGTCGCTGAGCTGGTCGTTGCGAGTGGTGGCAAAGCGGGTGTGCGCGCTGTTGTCTAGACGCATGGCTTCGCGTGTTGCAACGGTGGCGTTGACCCACGTTTGTTGGTCAGCATTGAGATAGGGTAGCCAAAACGCCAACACGTCCATCACCGCGTCATAGTCGCGCATGGTGAGGCGAATCAGGGCCACGCTGAGCCAGTTTCCTGCTGCTTTTTTAGGCTGTGCCTTGCGGGTGTTTAAAAAAGCTTGGGGGTTGTTGTACAGCTGGGTTGCCAAGACGCGCTGACCGGGCTCTACCAACGCCACGGCATCTATAAAAGCCTCTTTGTCTGCCCACATGGCAGCGTCGCGTGCCCGGGTCCATACCACTTCAGGCGAGATCAGACCCAAGCGAAGCAGTTGCGTGACAGCGCCCAAGCACGCTTCGTCACGGCCTGTTTGCTGCTGCCAGAAAGCGACCAGCGTTTTGGTCGTAATGAGTGGAGAAGCGCTGGGGGCTGCTGCTTGGCCTAGGGCCAGTTGTGCTTGCCATTCATAGCAGGTGATATCGCGGTCGTCATTCATACGGAATGCACGGTGCGCGGCTTGCAGGGCCACCCAGTCTTGGCGCTTGCCCAGTAGCAGCATCCAGTCGTTGCGCAAACGGTCTTCGTAGTAGCTGCCCGAATAGCGCTTGAAAAACGCCTGCACCTCTACCGCAGTGGCCTCCTCAAGGCGCGACTTGAGTGTCCAGTAAGCGGCCAAGGGCTCAAGTGGGTGCCCCGCAATTGTGGGTAACATGTCTTGCAACGCGCCGCTTTGATCGCGAAAGTAGGCTGAGCGCATGTCCATCAATGTCGCGGCAGCTTTGTCAGACTGTTTGGCCATGGCCTCAACACAAGGCGACAGCAGTACCAGCAAGCACAGCAAGGTGCTACAGCCAGACCTTGTGAGGCGAAGGTGGTAATCTAGGCGAGCAAGCGATGACACGAAACTGCGTATAAACATGAATTGATTATGAATACAAATTCGAATGATCCGTCTAAAAAAGTGACACTTTCTACTAATTTAGAAAAATCCCAGTGGCGCAAGCACTTGGTTCATGAGCGCCAAAACATGGCTGATCACGAAGACCGGTCATTGTGGCTTCAGCGCGTGCTGCGGGTGTGGTTGGTAGACCGACCAGACGCCGTGATTGGGGCTTACTGGCCGATCAAAGGTGAGTTCGATGTGTTGCCTGCATTGTTTCGCTGGCAAGAGGCTGGGCGCGAAGCCGATGCAGTGGACGCCATCGTCAGCCGGCGTATTGCGTTGCCAGTTATCAACCGCGAGGACAAAACGTTGAGTTTTCTTGCGTGGTACCCAGGCTGCCCGATGGAGGAGGACGCCTACGGCATTCCAAAACCAACAGGCACTGAGGAGGTCACGCCAACGTTGTTGTTTGTGCCGTGTGTGGGCTATGGCCCCGGTGGTTACCGCTTGGGCTATGGCGGTGGTTTTTACGACCGCACGCTGGCGCAACTGACACCCAGGCCTTACACCGTGGGTTTGGGGTTTGTCAACGCATTCTTGCCCGAACTGACGCCAGAGCCGCACGATGTAGCCTTGGACGCTATTTTGAATGACAACGGTGTGGTGTGGCCCATGACCATTCCCGGCATGTCACAGTATTGATGGGCCAACCCCAACCCCAACGCACAAGCGCTTTAAAACCCTGAGCCTGGTTGCTTTAGAAACGCTTGTTCTTCTGCTGTGCTGCTGCGGTTTAGGGCGGCGTTGCGATGGGGAAATCGGCCAAAGCGCTCAATGATGACTTGGTGTTTGCGTGCGAACCCCGTTAAGTTGGCCATGGCTGCGCATCCGGGGTGTTTGGCTTGTAGCGATTCAAACATGCCCACGCTCTGGTTTTGCAAGCCAACATCTTCAGCGTGTTCTAGCGGTAACAACAAGAACACTTGAAGCAAGGCGGGTAATGTATCTAAGTCGCCCAATGCAATGCTCTCAAGCGCCCAACTTTGTGCCAAGTAATCGGCGGCAAAGGCACGTGACTGGCCTCTAAACATGTTGCGGCTGAACTGGTCAACCACCACCGTGCTGGCCACTCTACCAGCGGGCGTGTCGCGCCAACTGTGCAACACAGGCAATGCCGATGGTGCAAGCAAGGGTAGAAACCGCTCTGTGATGTTGAGGTCTGTTTGGTCTGATTTTTGGAACCACAGTGCGGTGTAGTTGGTGACTGTTGCCGCAAGGTGCGCCGGCGCGTCGGCATGCGCTGGGTGCAGCAAGGCGTAGTGACCAAACCAAAAATCCAATACGTCTTGGGCATAAATGTGCGTTGTCATGCGTTTATCTTAGTGGCCTGCGTGAAGCACCGCCATAATGAGCCCATGGCCAGACCAAAGTCCGCATCACACGATCTCAAGCGCGAGGCTATTCTCGACGTTGCGGCGCAGTGCTTTGCCCAACAAAGCTACCCCAGCGCCAGCATGAATGACATTGCTGTGGCCTGCGGCACCAGCAAGGCGCGCTTGTACCATTACTACGAGGGCAAAGAGGCCATTTTGTTTGACCTCTTAGACCGCTACACGCAACACTTGTTAGCGTTGGTGGGCGAAACAGAAGCCCGCGCACAGCGGCGCAACCTGTCCGAGGTTGAGGCGTTGCATGAGCTCATTCGGGTGTTTTTGACCGAGTACGAAAACTCTGCCACCCGCCATGTATCGCTGCTGGCCGACACCAAGTTTTTAAGCCCGCCGCAGTTTGAACATATACGCAAGCGCCAACGCGATGTGGTGGCGGCTTTCACGCGGTTTTTAAAGCGCGCTTACCCAGCTCGAGTGACCAAAGTCAACGAAACAGCCGTCACCATGATGTTGTTTGGCATGATCAACTGGACATTCACTTGGCTTCGCCCTGGTGGGCCACTCAGCTACAGCGCGTTTGCCGAGGAGGTGGTGGCAATGGTCGAGCACGGCTTGGGCAGTCCGCTGGGCCACGACGGTCCAAGCGACGGTGCTGGCGCGTAGTCAAGCCGCCACAACGCAAGCAAACAGTTTACCAATGCGTAAATGATTTCGTTTAGTTAAACTATTGGTTTCTTTAAACACAACGATATTTTGAGTGGAGTACCGATGAGCAAAGCATTCGCCAGCCAGGCCGACCTTGACGCCAAGGCCATTACGTTTGAGCAGCTGTCACCCCATTGCTGGGCCTATACCGCAGAGGGCGACCCCAACAGTGGCGTCATCATTGGTGACGATGCCATCATGGTGTGCGACACCACGGCCACGCCCGATATGGCGCAAGACCTGATTGCCCGCATCCGCACTGTCAGCGACAAGCCTATTAAGTATGTGTTGCTCACGCACTACCACGCGGTGCGCGTATTGGGTGCCAGCGCCTACAAGGCGGAGGGTGCCACAGAAGTGATTGCCAGCCAAGGCACGCTGGAGTTGATCCGTGAGCGCGGCGCACAAGATATGCTCAGCGAGATGGAGCGTTTCCCCCGCTTGTTTCAAGGTGCCGACTCGGTGCCAGGCCTGACATGGCCAACATTGGTGGTTGGCGGGGGCAACCCCACACTGGGCGAAGTCCCAGGCGCCATCACCCTTGATTTAGGCGGCGTTCGCGTCAAGGTGTGGCACCCAGGTCCTGGTCACACCAAAGGCGACACGGTTGCTTGGGTAGAAGAAGAAGGTGTGTTGTACAGCGGCGATTTGGTGGAATACGAAGCCGGCGTATACACGGGCGACGCCCAGCTAGAAGAGTGGCCTGCCACGCTAGAGGCATTGCGTGCGCTCAATGCCACAGCTTTGGTACCAGGGCGAGGTGCTGCCATGAAAGACAGCGACGGCGTGAACAAGGCCTTGGATTACACCAAGCTGTGGGTACAAACCTTGTTCACATGCGGCCAAGAAGCCGCAGCGCAGAACATGGACTTAAAAGCCGCCATGGCGCATACCCGCGCGTCAATGGACCCTATTTTTGGCCACGTCTTTATTTATGAGCACTGTTTGCCGTTTGATGTGACACGCGCTTTTGACGAAGCCCAAGGTATCAAGCATCCACGCATCTGGACGGCCGCCCGCGACAAAGACATGTGGGACGCGTTACAAGGCTAAATGCCAGCAATCTAGCTAGCGCAGTGCGCGAAAGTCCCGCGCGTAAGCGGCCAGTGTTTCACTGGCCGTTTGTCGTTGTGCTGGTGTCATGATGGTGTGAAAGTCCACCACTTGTTGGCACCACTGCAAGCGCTTAGCCTGCGGCCATTGCATGCTGTCACGCCACACACCGCGCAACTCTTGCGCGTACCCGTCAAAGCTGTCAGGGCCCGCGCCACGCACACGTGTGAGCCAGTCCAACAACTTGGCTTGGTTGGCCAAGCGCCTGTCAAACGCCTCGCTGGCTTCGTAGCTGCTGCTGCTCAGGCGTTGCTCAACCAAGCGCTCTTGCGCGGTGGTGAGGTTGCCATAAAACCGCTCAAGTTGTTTGAGGCTGCGCTCCAAGCGAAATGCCAAACGCTCTTTCGGTGTAGCGGTCAACTGCTCGTCTTGCCACTTGGCGTTGCGCTCAGCTATGTAGGCGTTGTAGTGCTCAAGCTGAACTGGCGTCAGTGTGGCCATTGCGGGGACAGCCAAGGGCGCAGCTTGCGCCACAAATGCATCGGCTCGCTGTGTAGCGCTGTCCACCCAACGGCAAGCCTGCGCTGCCGTAAAGCTGGTCGCTGCCAAGGCGCTGGCTTGGTCTAGCAACACACCATATGGCTCAAGTTCGGTCTGTTTGTGCCAAACGGCTACAGCGTCAAGGCCGTTGCGCACTTGCGCGCTTTGCGTTGAGTTAAAGTCAAAGTAGTCGTCTAGCCACCAGTAGCTCAACGTGGGCAGTTGGTTGTATGCCAAGCCCAATGCGCCACAGCCAGCCAGCAGCAAGCTGGCCAACAACATGGTTGTGCGAGACGCGATAATGGGCCAATTGAAGCGGCCTGTCTGCCGTTGTTTAGAGCCTGAAAGCCAGTTCATGTCGTCTCAACCAAGTTCATCATCAAATATGTCACAACCAACCTTGCCACTGGATGTGGTGGTCATGGCCGGCGGTAAAGGCACGCGCATGCACAGTGCAAAGCCAAAAGTATTGCAGTTATTAGCAGGGCGCGCATTGCTAGATCATGTACTGGACACCACGCAAGGTCTTAACGCCAGAAGCGCCGTCGTCATCACTGGTCATCACAGTGAGCAAGTGCAAAGCGCAGTTGGCAGCAGGGCCAGCACGGTACCCACGCAATGTGTGCTGCAGTCCCCGCAGTTGGGCACTGGCCATGCGGTGCAGCAAGCTGCTGCGGTGTTGGCTGATGACGGCCTGGTTTTGGTGCTGTCAGGTGACGTACCGCTGACCCAGCTTGCTACGTTGCAAGCGGTGGTTGACTTGGCTGGCGCCCGCACCATGGCCTTGCTGACGGTCAACTTGCCCGCGCCCACAGGTTACGGGCGCGTGCTGCGCCACGAGGACAATACGGTCCAAGCCATTGTGGAAGAAAAAGACGCCACACCAGCGCAGCGAGACATTACCGAGGTCTACAGCGGCATCATGGCGGTGCCTGCAGCTTGGCTCAAACTGGCTGTGGGGCGGCTTAGCAATCACAACGTTCAAGGCGAGTATTACTTAACCGACGTGGTGGCCATGGCGGTAGCCGACCAATTGGTGGTTCATACCCACTGTATTGACGATGCCTCACAAGTCGCCGGTGTGAACACCCCAGTGCAACTCGCTGCCCTTGAGCGCACCTACCAAACAACCAATGCCCTGTCGCTGATGCAGCAAGGTGTGCGCTTGGCTGATCCTGCGCGTTTGGATGTGCGTGGGCCTTTGGCGGTGGGACATGATGTCGACATCGATGTGAATTGTGTGTTTTATGGCCGCGTGACCATTGGCAACAACGTGCGCATTGGCGCGAACTGCGTCATCGCCAACTGCGCCATCGCTGACAACGCGGTGATTCACCCGTTTACACACATTGACGGTGAATCCGCAGGCGTGCAGGTTGGCAGCGCTGCGCTGGTAGGCCCATTTGCCCGTTTGCGTCCGGGTGCAGAGTTGGGTGCAGGTGTGCACATTGGCAACTTTGTCGAAGTAAAAAATGCCACGTTGGCCGCTGGTGCCAAAGCCAACCACTTGGCCTATATTGGCGATGCGCAGGTAGGCGAGCGGGTGAACTACGGCGCAGGCAGCATTACTGCCAACTACGACGGTGCCAACAAGCACGTCACGGTGATTGAAGCCGACGTGCATGTGGGCAGCAACTGTGTGCTGGTGGCCCCGGTCACGATTGGCCAAGGCGGCACCATAGGCGGCGGCTCTACCATCACCAAAAGTACGCCGGCAGGTGCCTTGAGCGTGGCGCGCGGCAAGCAAATTAGCATTGCCAACTGGGCCAGGCCTGCTAAAAAACCCACATCTGACAAGCGTTAATTGGCCCCCATGCTGTTGATGGGCCAACCGCGCCGTTGTCACGTTTGCAACGGGGCTGTTTAAGCCGATCTGCACTCGCTTGGCAGCGCCACAGCTGTGCTGAACTTGGCGCGCTTGACGCTAAAAAACGCCTTAACGTTGCGCACATTGGCGTGTTCTGTAAACAACCGTTGCGCCATGCTGTGGTAGGCGGGCATGTCGGGGGCTTGCACCACCAGACAAAAGTCAGGCCCAGGGCTGGTTTGGTAGCACTGTTGCACGCCGGGGTGGGCACACACGTGCAACTCAAACGCTTGTAAGTGTTCTGCGCCTTGCCGGTCTAAGCTCACCTCTACGATGGCAGTCAGGCCTGCGCCAGCCATGTGAGCCACCGCATCGGTGTTGAGTATGGCGACTTGTCTGTCAATGATGCCGCTCTCTTGCAGGCGCTTGACCCGGCGCAGTGTCGTGGCAGGCGACAGGCCCAGTTGTGCGGCCAAGGCCGCGTTGGTCTGGCTGGCATTGACTTGCAGTTGGGCCAACAGTTGCAGGTCTGTGGTGTCGCAATCTGACATAGTTGTATTTTATTCAATCAAAAAAGCATAAATTATGAAATTTAAATTCATTATGCACACATGGTGAAATATAAAATCAAATATATAAAAAATTTGCAAACATAAATCATGCATCCATGCCTACACTGCATGGTTGTTGGTGTTTATCAAATTTAATTATTAAGGGTTTGCCTTATGTGCGGCATTGTTGGCGCGGTTTCTAAGCGCAATATCGTTCCCGTATTGGTACAGGGTTTGCAGCGCCTCGAGTACCGTGGTTATGACTCATGTGGCGTGGCGGTACACGCAGGCGGGTTGACGCGCAGCCGCAGCACCTCGCGTGTGGCCGACTTGTTGCAACAAGTGACTCAAACGTCCATGAGCGGCGGTACTGGCATTGCGCACACACGCTGGGCCACACACGGCGCGCCTGCTGTGCACAACGCGCACCCACACTTTAGCCACGGGCCAGGCGTTGACGCCAGCGCCGATGTGCCAGACCGCCCTGGGCGCATTGCCTTGGTGCACAACGGCATCATTGAAAACCACGATGAGCTGCGTGAAGCCTTGCAAGCCAAAGGCTATGTGTTTGCCAGCCAAACCGATACCGAAGTCATTGTGCATTTGATGGACTCGCTGTACGACGGCGACTTGTTTGAAGCCTTGCAAGCCACTGTGGTGCAACTGCAAGGCGCCTACGCCATTGCGGCATTTCACAAAGATGAGCCCCAGCGCGTGGTGGGTGCACGCTTTGGCTCGCCATTGATTTTGGGTGTTGGCAGTGCAGATGATGCGCATGAATTTTTCTTGGCCAGTGACGCCATGGCCTTGGCTGGCGTGTCCGATCAAATTGTGTATTTGGAAGAGGGCGACAGCGTTGACTTGCAGCTTGGCAAATACTGGGTAGTGAACGGCCAAGGCCAGCGCGTGACGCGCGAGGTCAAAACCGTGTTGGCACACAGCGGTGCCGCAGAACTAGGCCCTTACCGCCACTACATGCAGAAGGAAATTTTTGAGCAGCCTCGCGCCTTGGCTGACACGCTAGAAGGTGTTGAGGGCATAGTCCCTGAGTTGTTTGATGGCGTGACCACGCCCGCACCCGGCGACAACGCCCACGCGGTGTTCAAACAGATTGACCGGATTTTGATTTTGGCTTGCGGCACCAGCTACTACAGCGGTTGCACCGCCAAGTACTGGTTAGAGGGCATTGCCGGCATTCCCACACAAGTTGAGGTGGCCAGCGAATACCGCTACCGCACCAGCGTGCCCCACCCCAACACCTTGGTGGTGACGCTGAGCCAAAGTGGTGAGACCGCCGACACGCTAGCCGCCTTGCGCCATGCGCAAAGTTTGGGCATGCACCACACACTGACCATTTGCAATGTGTCCACATCGGCCATGGTGCGTGAATGCAAATTGGCTTACATCACACGCGCAGGCGTGGAAATTGGTGTGGCTTCTACCAAGGCGTTCACCACCCAGTTGGCGGGTTTGTTTTTGCTGACTCTGGCGCTGGCGCAAAGCAAAGGGCAACTAACAGAAGAGGCCGAGGCCGAGCACCTCAAAGCCATGCGCCATTTGCCAGCCGCGTTGCAAGATGTATTGGCTTTAGAGCCGCAAATCATTGCGTGGTCACACGATTTTGCGCGCATGGACAACGCCTTGTTTTTAGGCCGAGGCTTGCATTACCCCATTGCCCTAGAGGGCGCGCTAAAGCTCAAAGAAATAAGCTACATACACGCCGAGGCCTATCCCGCAGGCGAACTCAAGCACGGCCCTCTTGCGTTGGTTACAAGTGCCATGCCAGTCGTGACTGTGGCACCCAACGACGCATTGCTTGAAAAGCTCAAAAGCAATATGCAAGAAGTACGCGCACGCGGTGGCGTGTTGTATGTATTGGCAGACGGTGACAGCCGCATCAAGGCAGCCCCCGGCTTGAACGTTATACGCATGCCAGAGCACTATGGTGTTCTAAGCCCGCTGCTACACGTCGTTCCCCTGCAGTTGCTGGCTTATCACACGGCATGCGCAAAAGGCACAGATGTCGACAAACCAAGGAACTTAGCAAAATCTGTGACGGTGGAGTAATTTTGTTGTGTACTTAAAGGGACTGCGCAAAACGGTGGTGAGGTCTTTTTGTGTGACCATGGTTGTTACTACTGAATACGGTTGGTGATTTGAGTATTGCCAGTTTGGCGTGAGCCTTGCATTGGCCTGTCTTGCATCAGCGCATCTGCTGATGCCAAGCTATTCATAGGCCCCGTTAAACAAACACGCATATTGAATGCTTTTAAATTGAATTCACCACTAGTTAAAGCCCGCACAGAAGCGCGAGCCCTTGCCATCATTGCCTTGCCTGTCATCGTGGCCCAGTTGCTGCAAATGGGCATGGGTGTGGCCGACACCTTAATGGCTGGGCGCGTCAGTGCGCTGGTCTTGTCTGCTGTTGCCATGGGGTCTGCCATGTGGTTTTTTACGCTGATGGCGGGCCTGGGCTTGATGTTGGCGCTTACGCCCATCATTGCCCACCATGTGGGTGCGAACAACCATTCGTTGATTCGGGAAGAGTTGCGCCAAGGTGTGTGGCTGGCGCTGGTGTTGTCGTTGTTTCAAATGCTTACGATGCTGTTCATGTCACTCCTCATGCCATGGATTGGTGTTGCCCCGGAAATTGTGGCCGAGACGCGCCGCTACCTGATGTGGGTGGCATGGAGCATGCCGTTTACTTGCTTGTACCTAGTCCCGAGGTTCCTGAATGAGTCCATGGGGCACACCATGCCCATGCTGTGGACGCAGCTGTTGATGCTGCCGGTGAACGTGTTGGGCAACTACGCGTTGATGTTCGGCAATTTTGGCTTTCCTGCCATGGGTGCATCGGGCGCTGCGCTGTCTACTGGTATCGCTCAAACCATTGGTTGCTTGGCGCTGTACGCCTACACCTTAAGCGCGCCGCGCTACGCGCAGTACCAACTGCGCCAGCGCATCAGCAAGCCCGACTGGAAGCACATCGCCAGCATCGTGCGTTTGGGTATGCCCATCTCAATTGGCTTGGCCATGGAGTCGGGCATGTTCACCGCGACGGCGTTGCTGATGGGGCGCTTTGGCGTAGACACGGTGGCGGGTCACCAGATTGCAATCAACGTGGCATCCATTTCTTTCATGGTGCCGTTGGGTATCTCTATTGCGCTGACTGTGCGCGTAGGCCAAGCCGTTGGCTCAGGCAACATGCTTGAAGCACGTTACCGAGGCCAGTTGGGTATTGCGGTGTGTGGAGGGCTTATGCTGGTGTCCGCTTGTGCGATTTGGCTGTCGCGCGAGTGGTTGGCCGGGCTGTACACCCCCAACCAAGCGGTGATAGCAATGGCCGCTCATTTCATGGTGTTCGCCGCTGTGTTTCAAGTGGTGGATGGCTTGCAAGTGGGCGCTATGGGCGTGTTGCGCGGCTATAAGGACACCAAAATTCCCATGTTGATTACTGTGTTTTGTTATTGGGTGGTGGGCATGGGTTTCAGCCTCACCATGGGCGTATTTGGCCCATTGGGCCCTGCTGGCCTATGGGGTGGTTTGTTGATGGGATTGGCCGTTGCGGCTTTGGTGCTGAATTTTCGGTTCAGGCGTTTAACGCGTCACGCCACATACCGGGTTGTGTGAAGCAACACCAATCAACTGCACAAGCATGCCATCAACAGCATGGTGATGAACCGCATCCTAACGCGCAGTTTTTGACAACGTCTGGTCCACAGTGTCTGTTGTTGTACCAAAAGCGCTTGGACACTCATCACAACGCATAATTCTCTACATGTCACGCTATCTCGCGTGATTGTGCACGCATCGATACAGGTGCGGCTGAGGAGACATCGATGGAATTTAAGCAGGACTTGTACCTACTGGAAAAGTTTGAGGTGGGTGTCATTCATTTAGATGCGCGTCGCAACGTGGTGGGGCTCAATGACTTTGCCCGCAAGGTATTGCCCGTTGACGAGAAGAAGCCATTTAACAAATTGGTGACGTCTTTTCACCCGCCGCGATCACAGCCAAAGGTTAAGTTTCTATTGGATGAGGCGGCCTCGTGTCCTATGGGTACGGCCTCACCCATGACCATGATCATCAATATTCCAGAGCAGGTGTTGTTGATTAAGGTCACCAGAATCAGCGACTTGTATGACGTACTGACAGGCTTTGTATTGGTGTTCTACGACGTGACACAAATTGTGAGTCCAGATAAAAACGTTCAAGCAGCGCTGACCTCTACAGATCCAAGCTCCATGATGCTGGCAAGTGAACCACAGAGCCCTGCAAGTGGAGACAACATACAGTTATCACGTATCCCAGTGGTATCCGATAAAAAAGTGTCTTTCATTGAGGCTGGCGATGTGTTGTGCTTAGAGTCGCAGGCGCATTACACCCGTCTTTTAACGCAACAAGGTTATAAGTTCTGCAACCTGAGCATTGGTGACTTGGAGTCACGTTTAAATAAGCAGCAATTTTTGCGGGTACATAGACGTTTCATTGTCAATGTGAAAGCCGTGTACGAGTTAGAGCGGATAGGTAGTAAAACGCAAGTGGTTATTGGCAACAAATCACGCACTATAGTGCCTGTGTCTCGCGATGAGCTTGGCAAACTCAAGCTTCTTTTAGGATTGCACCGTTGAAAATGCCCACTTCCACACGAAACCCAAGGGCTAACACCTAGTCTTACAAAGCCTAGTATTTTCCCTAGTTGCTAAAGCCTAAATAGTTGAACTCAACACTTCGTGCGTTAGTTGTGTTGTTTCGTGCGCAAATGTTGCCATTACCATCCGTCTGAAACGAATCCCGACTTTTTTAGTCTGATTTATCTCCTACTTATACTAATTTTTATCAGTACAACAAGAGGAGACTGTGATGATTCCACCACGATTCGACTACCACGTACCCAGCAGTGTTGGTGAGGCCATCACCATGCTGACAGAGCTTGGGTCAGATGCAAAACTGTTGGCAGGCGGACATAGCCTATTGCCTATGATGAAGTTGCGTTTTGCTGAGCCGGCACACCTGATTGATATCAACCGAATTCCTGAACTCAGAGGTATCCGTGAGGATGGTGCTGACATTGTCATTGGTGCCATGACCGTGGAGAACGACTTAATTGCCTCCCCCATTCTTCAAGCCAAAGCGCCTCTGTTGTGCGAAGCTGCTTTACTGATCGCCGATCCGCAAGTGCGCAACCGCGGCACTATTGGTGGCGACATTGCACACGGCGACCCTGGTAATGACCATCCAGCTTTGGCCATGGCGCTAGACGCATCATTTTTATTGCAAGGCCCCAATGGGCAGCGCAGTGTCAAAGCGGACGACTTCTTCGTTGGCACTTACATGACGCTGCTTGAAGAAAATGAAATCATGGTTGAGATTCGTCTACCAGCGCTGGCTGCTGGTACAGGATATGCCTACGAAAAACTGAAGCGCAAAACAGGTGACTGGGCGACTGCTGGTTGCGCTGTCGTTATGCAAAAAACAGGCGACAAAATCACCCATGTCCGCATTGGCTTGACCAATGTAGGCCCCACAGCTTTGCGGGCAGAAGCTGCAGAGCAGGTGTTGTTAAATCAGCCGTTTGGTGCCGAAACAGTCAAAGCCGCTAGTGAAGCTGCGATGGCGATTTGCGATCCTGCTGAAGACTTGCGTGGCGACATTGAATACAAAACAGCAATGGCCGGCGAGATGTTCAAGCGTGCAATCAACAAAGCTTGGTCCCGCTGCCAATAGGCGCACATATTTATTCCACACAGGAGGTCAACCATGACTAAGAAATTAATCACCGTGACTGTTAACGGTAAAAAAGAAGAGAAGGCTGTTGAGCCACGCACCTTGCTGGTGCACTTTCTAAGAGAGGAACTGAACTTAACTGGCGCACACATCAGCTGCGAAACAAGTCACTGCGGTGCTTGCACGGTTGATATCGATGGCCAGTCTGTTAAGTCCTGCACGCACCTAGCGGTGCAGTGCGATGGCTCCGAAGTTCTCACAGTCGAGGGTCTAGCAGATAAAGGCGTTTTACATGCAGTGCAGGAGGGCTTTTACAAAGAGCATGGCTTGCAATGTGGGTTTTGTACACCAGGCATGCTGATGCGTGCCTATCGTTTTTTGCAGGAAAACCCCAATCCTAGCGAGGACGAAATTCGCCATGGTATGAGTGGTAATTTGTGCCGATGCACAGGCTACCAAAACATTATCAAGTCAATTCAATATGCCGCCAAAAAACTGCAAGAGTCAGTCGCGGCCTAAGTCCTAAAACCTTTCTAGGAGACACTTATGAATGCACCAGCACCAAGCCTCGAAGCCCGCGAATTAGCACTAGCCGGTATGGGTGCGTCACGTTTGCGCAAAGAAGATGCCCGATTTATTCAGGGCAAAGGCAATTACGTAGACGACATCAAAATGCCCGGCATGTTGCACATGGATATCGTGCGCTCGCCGATTGCCCATGGCCGCATTATCAAAATCAATAAAGAAGCTGCATTGGCTATTCCTGGCGTGCATGCAGTGTTGACCGCCGAAGACCTCAAGCCTTTAAAGCTGCACTGGATGCCAACGTTGGCCGGTGACGTTGCGGCTGTGTTGGCCGACGAAAAAGTGCATTTTCAAATGCAAGAGGTCGCCATTGTCATTGCCGATGACCGCTACATTGCTGCGGATGCAATTGAGGCTGTTGAGGTGGAGTATGAAGAGTTGCCAGTGGTGATGGACCCATACGCGGCGTTGGCGCCCGATGCGCCTGTTATTCGTGAGGACTTGGCCGGAAAGACCACGGGTGCGCATGGTCCGCGCGAGCATCATAATCACATCTTCACATGGGATGCTGGAGATAAAGCTGCTGCAGACGCGGCGTTCGATGCTGCCGATGTAACGGTGGCTGAACACATGTACTACCCACGTGTTCACCCTTGTCCATTAGAGACATGCGGCTGCGTTGCATCGTTTGACCCTATCAAAGGTGACTTAACAACCTACATCACCTCACAAGCGCCACACGTGGTGCGCACGGTGGTGTCCATGCTATCTGGCATCCCAGAGTCCAAAGTTCGCATCGTAAGTCCAGACATTGGTGGCGGCTTTGGTAACAAGGTTGGTATATATCCAGGCTATGTGTGTGCCATCGTGGCATCTATCGTATTGGGTCGCCCGGTGAAATGGGTGGAAGACCGTATGGAGAACATTTCTTCTACAGCCTTTGCGCGTGACTACCACATGGACGGCGAGTTGGCCGCCACGTCAGAAGGGAAAATTACTGGTTTGCGCGTCAACGTAGTGGCCGACCACGGCGCATTTGATGCGTGTGCTGATCCCACAAAATTCCCTGCTGGTATGTTTCATATTGTTTCGGGAAGCTATGACATACCCGCGGCACACGCCAGCGTTAAAGGTGTTTACACCAACAAAACGCCGGGTGGCGTCGCGTACCGTTGTTCATTCCGAGTGACCGAGGCGGTTTACTTGATTGAGCGAATGGTTGACGTATTGGCGCAAAAGCTGGGTATCGATAAAGCGGAGATTCGCAGGCGCAACTTCATCCAAAAAGAGCAGTTCCCTTACACCAGTGCATTCGGCTTTGAATACGACTCTGGCGACTACGCTACGGCCCTTGAAAAAGTATTGGATGCGGTGGACTACAAGGGTTTGCGTGCAGAACAAGCACTGGTCCGAGCCAACCCCGACAGTCCTACCTTGATGGGTATTGGCTTGGTTACCTTTACCGAGGTTGTTGGCGCCGGCCCATCTAAAATTTGCGATATTTTGGGTGTGGGTATGTTTGACAGTTGTGAAATTCGTATTCACCCAACGGGCAGCGCTATTGCTCGCATGGGTACGATCAGCCAAGGTCAAGGCCACCAAACGACGTACGCACAAATTATTGCAACCGAGTTGGGTATCCCGAGTGAAGTCATACAAGTTGAAGAGGGTGATACCTCTACCGCGCCTTACGGCTTAGGCACTTATGGCTCGCGCTCCACACCTGTTGCTGGCGCAGCCATCGCAATGGCGGCAAGGAAAATTCATGCAAAAGCCAAGAAGATTGCCGCTCACATGCTGGAAGTCAACGAAGCGGATCTAGACTGGGAAATTGACCGCTTCAAAGTAAAAGGCGACGACAGCAAATTTAAAACTATGACCGATGTGGCATGGCAAGCCTACCACCAGCCACCCGCTGGTTTAGAGCCCGGTTTGGAAGCGGTGCACTACTACGACCCACCTAACTTCACGTTTCCATTTGGCATTTACTTGTGTGTTGTAGACATTGACAGGGGGACAGGTGAGACCAAGATACGGCGCTTCTACGCACTAGATGATTGCGGCACGCGTATCAACCCCATGATCATTGAAGGTCAAATTCATGGCGGACTGACTGAGGGGTTTGCTGTGGCAATGGGGCAGCAAATGCCTTACGACGCGCAGGGTAACCTGTTGGGCAATACCTTGATGGATTACTTTTTGCCAACCATGGTTGAGACACCGCACTGGGAAACTGACCATACAGTCACTCCCTCGCCACACCACCCAATTGGTGCAAAAGGCGTTGCTGAGTCACCCCACGTAGGCTCTATCCCTACTTTTACGTCAGCCATCGTTGATGCGTTTTCGCACCTAGGTGTGACGCACTTGGATATGCCACATAACGCCTTGCGTACCTGGAAAGCGTTACGCGCCAATGGCGCAAACCTGTAACCACTTTTACATTTATTTAAAAATGATTAAACAGTATTTAAGAGACATGTATGGAAGTTAAATTAGATAAGCAGTACCCATTAGACGTGGATGCCACGAGGAGTTGGACCCTGCTTACAGACCTGAAAGCGGTTGCCAGTTGCATGCCTGGTGCACACATCACGGAGCAGCTGTCAGAGACTTCTTACAAGGGTGCGGTCAAGGTTAAGGTGGGTCCTGCGGTGGCGCAGTTCGCGGGCACGGTGGATGTAAAGGAGTTAGATCCCACCCTCAAACGGATGGTCATGTTTGGCAAGGGCGCTGATAAAAGTGGCTCCTCGGCATCTATGAACATGACGGTGACTATCGTTCCAGACCCGTCTGAGCCAACACACTGTGTGTTGAGCGGTCAAGCCGAGGTGATTGTTAACGGTAAATTTGCGCAGTTTGGGGGGCGCTTGATGGTGCAAGTTTCAGACATGCTGTTGGCACAGTTTGTCGAAAACTTTCGCCAGCAAGCCAAAGCTTTGCCAGGCGCTGAGGCAGCACCACAAGCTGGTGATGCTGCTAAGACGACATCTCAACCTGAGCCTGCTAAGGTCGCATCCGAAATCAATGGCTTATCCATTGTGTGGTCGCTGATTAAAAATTGGATAAGCGGTATGTTTGGTAAGAGGAGCTGATATTGCAATCTGCTGGCAACCAAGACGCGACAGCATGTGTGGCCACAACAGTAACCGACGCACGCGCTTTGCGCGAGCAATTGAACCGTGCAGGCTATCTGGCTGACGACGATTTGGCAACTGCGGTTTGGTTGGCAGATGCTTTGGAGCGGCCTTTGTTGATAGAGGGTGACGCTGGTGTAGGTAAAACTGCGGTAGCCCAAGCGCTGGCTACAGCACAAGGCGCCAAGCTGGTTAGGCTCCAGTGCTTTGAAGGTTTGGACATGGCTCAGGCCGCTTATGAGTGGAATTACGGTCGTCAGCTGATGACCATCCGCTTGCAAGAAGGTCAGCGACAGTTGCAAGACGGCGATGTGTTTCACCGAGACTTTTTATTAGAGCGTCCGTTGCTACAAGCCATCAGCCAGTCTGGCCCATGTGTGCTGTTGATTGATGAGATTGACAGGGCAGATCAAGCTTTTGAGGCGTTCTTGTTAGAGGTGTTGTCTGAGTACCAAATCACGGTACCAGAGTTGGGTACATTGAAGGCCACCCATATTCCTCAGGTAATTCTCACTAGCAATGGCACACGTGAGCTGTCTGACGCGTTGCGCCGGCGGTGCTTGTATCACTATTTGGACTACCCCACTTTGTCCAGAGAAATGGCCATCGTGAAAAGCGTTTTGCCCCAAGCTAACAGCCGCCTAGTGGAGGAGGCGGTGGCGTTTGTTCAACGCTTGCGCCAAGAAGACTTGAGTAAAACCCCAGGTATTGCGGAGACTTTAGATTGGATACGCGCTTTGTTTCAGCTCAAGCAAACCAGCGTGGTGCAAGATATAGCTGTGACACTATCCACGTTGGGTTGTTTGTTAAAAACCCAAGAAGATCGGTTTGCACTCAGTGCGGAGCGTGTGCGTCAATTGGCCGAAGGCGGGCGTAGCGTCGGTGTGGCGGAAAAAAAGCAACCAGTACAGCACTCAACTGCCAGTCAGGCTTGATGCACATGACCGGCGACTCCAATGCATCAGGCTTGCAGGCGACCGCCCCAGCGCAGCGCTTGGCAAGTTTTGCTGTTTTATTGCGTGAGCATGGTTTGAATGTGGGTATTGCAGAGCAGCAAACCATGCTGAAAATTTTGCTTCTTGTGGGCGTGACACAAGAAAAAACTTTGCAAGCTGCTTGGCGCGCTATTGCGTGTCACAGCCAGCGAGAATGGCGGCAGTGGCAAGACATTTATCAGCGATTTTGGCATCCAGAGTCTGTACGAGGTTCTGTCAAAGTGAGTGGTCAAACAAAGTCCAGCCGCAGCCTGCAGCAACAAGTTCAAGCCATGCACGACGACATGGAGTCGGCACAGCAACCCAGTGCGGCCAAGTCTGCAGCGCAAAGTGCTGGTGAAGTGCCTGGCTTTGATCAACATAACAACGGGTTAGGCGATAGCAGCGAGCGCGCCATGGGCGGTGCCAGCCGCGTAGAGCCTTTGCATTCACGCGAAGGGCAAATGTGGCTACCCCAAGATCTGCAGGCTTTGCAGTTGCTGGCTCGCCATATCACCCGCCAATTAAAACCAAGGACAACCAGGCGTTGGCAGCCAGATGTGCACGGACGCAAGCTCGACATGCGCCTGACGCTAAGGCGCAGCGTGGCTTGGGGTGGTGCGTTGGTCATGCCATGTTGGAAAGCCAGTAAAACTGAACCGCCACGGTTATTTATATTGGTGGACGTGAGCCGCTCTATGGAGTCACATGCCAGTTTGTTTTTGCGTGTAGCAAGGGCTTTTGCATTAGAGGCAAGTGCCCGTATATTTGTATTTCACACCAGCATGATTGAGGTAACGCCTCTGATGCAGCGTGACAGCCCAGCTGTTCAAGAAAAGATCAATGCAGTGACTGCTGGTTTTGGAGCTGGTACCCGTATAGCGGCTAGCTTAAAAGCGTTTGCTAGGCGCGATGCGCGCGCTCAACTTGGCAGCAACGCAAGGGTATGGGTGATGTCGGATGGGTTTGATACAGATGAGCCGCAAGAGTTGGCGAAAGCATTAGAAGGCTTAACGGAACGCGGTGCACGCATCAGTTGGTTTCATCCCACCCGAGAGGTACCAGCCGCCGCCGCGTTACAGCAAGCACGCCACCGTATTGAGCGCTTCATACCGCTGGCCAGCTTGGCTGATTTAAAAGCCGCAGCTCATCAACTGCATTGATTATTTAGTCACAAGGAGACAGTCATGAACCGCAATGAATGGATACAGCAAGCCCACCGCCTAGAAGCAAGCGGACAGGCGTTTGCGTTGGTAAGTGTGTTGCGTGCACAAGTTCCCACGTCTGCCAAAGCAGGAGATAAAGCGGTGGTGACTGCGGATGGAAAAATCCACGGCTGGATTGGTGGCGGGTGCGCACAGCCGGCAGTTATAAAAACTGTTCGACTGGCACTACAAGATGGACAGCCTCGCACCATTCGCATTACGCCGTCTGATGAGTCGCAAGAACGCAGCTTAGGCGATGTGTTGGAATTTGGTATGTCGTGTCATTCTGGTGGCACCTTGGAGCTGTTCGTTGATCCAGTGCTGCAAGCGCCAGAGTTGGTTGTGATGGGCGACTCGCCAGTGGCGCGTAGCCTTGTGAGCTTGGCACCTAGGCTTGGGCTGCGTGTGGTGGTGATCGCCAACGGTGCGCAGGCACATGATTTTCCAGATGCAAGCGTCGTATTGTCGCAAGACGATTCCAGCAGTGTGCGTGCACAAGTGGCTGCTGGCAGCTTGGTAGTGGTTGCCACACAAGGCAGACGCGATATGCAAGGCCTGCAAGCTGCGCTGGCGCTTCAACCAAAGCAGCTGTGGTTTATTGCCAGCGCCCGCAAGGCAAGTGTGTTGTGTGAGCAGCTGTTAGCCAGCGGGCAGGCTGCTGATCAAGTTGGTCAAATCATATCGCCAGCTGGTGAATCTATTGGTGCACAAACACCGGAGGAAATTGCGTTGTCTGTGCTGGCTTCTGTCGTTGCTTGTAGGCGTATGTCAGCGCCATTGCTTGCTGCAACAGCCGTCTCCTCTATGAGCGAGTTGCCTACTCAAGGCCACCAATCAACGCAAGCAACCGTAACAACTGGCCAAACTGGTGGCTGTTGCGCAAGCTCCAAGACTACAGCTGAAGCGGCAATGACAACTTCGGATGTTGAGGCGTTAGATCTCGCAACTGATGTAGCAAGTTCAACAGCGCCGCTTGCTGCCACATACCCTGCTCTGGACACTTCAAGGTCTACGTCAGGTGGTGGTTCAGGTGGCCAGTCGTCTTGCTGCGGGAGTTAAGCCATGGGCTGCATATTAAAAGGTGGCGGAGGCCTGTACAGCCGTGTCACAGTGGGCGCTGTGTTGCTCGCCGCTGGCTCTGCGAGTCGCATGGGTAGCCAGCCTAAGTGCCTGCTCGAACTAGGCGGCGTACCCCTCATCACACGCCAGTTGATTGCCTTATCGGGTGCAGGCGTTGATGAGGTCGTTGTGGTGCTTGGTCACTACAGCGATCAGATTGAATCAGTCGTGCAAAACTTTCCAATTTCCGTCGTATACAACCCCAATCCGAATGATGGACAAGTCTCATCACTGCGTATTGGCTTGCAAGCTCTGTCGCCAAAGCTTGATGCCGTCGTTGTGGGGCTGGCTGATCAGCCGCTCATCAACGCGCAAGACATCAATGACCTCATTGCGGCCTATAAAAAACGTCCAGAATTGTCTGAGGTTGTACAGCCAACGGTGGGCGGTTTACCAGGAAACCCGGTGATGTTCACCGCACAAGTGCGCGATGACATATTGACAGACCACGCGAATGTTGGCTGTAAGCAGTGGCAAAGCGCCAACCCAAGCCGAGTATATGCTTGGGATACAAGCAACGAGCGCTACCGTATTGACGTGGATACGCCTGAAGATATAGCGGCATTTGCGAAGCGCAGTGGCCATCAATTGAAGTGGCCTGTACTTCAAACTTAGCTCCAAACGCCTAATAATATTCACAGAGAAATAGTTCGATATGCTGCAACCCGATCCGCTGCTCCAGTTGTGGCAAACGCCTCTTGGTATTCACCGATTTGAGCACGCCAGCGATGTGAACGCGACCTTGGCCAAGGTGTTTAAAACGATGCGGCTTACTGACAGCGAAGCCGTAACGGGCGCGCCTTTTTATGCCAGCACCGATGACTTGTTGCAGCGTATCAAGTTGGCCGAGTGGGAGCAATTATTGGCTTTTATTGTGGATGGTCTGCGCCAAACTGTGGTGCTGGCAAACCAGGGGCACTGGCCGCAAGCTGCACCTGGCTTGCAAATAGCGATACCCAGCATTTGGTTTCAAATGTCTCAAATGGGTAGTCACCATGACATTCACACCCATGGCAACTGTTCGTGGTCAGGTGTTTATTGCGTACAAGTTGACGATGCGCCAAAGCGCCATGCCAACAAGGTATTTGGTCAGCTCAATGGTGTGACCAGATTTTACGGCCCTCACTTTACGCAACAAGCCGGCGCGAGTATGGATTTTGGTAATGCTTACTTGCAGTCAGGGCATATAGATATACAGCCACTTCCTGGGCAGTTGGTTGTGTTCCCGTCTTGGTTGGCTCATCAGGCTATGCCTTATGCGGGAGAGCAAGACCGCATCATTGTGTCTTTCAATGCCAGGGTTCATTCAGCAATAGGCAATGACCAAATTCACAACTTTAGCCAAGCCTAAGTTGTTGATGCTGCGCACTCACGGCGCGCAATTAGAGGTTTGATAGCGTGCAGTGACTCTTCTATTTAGTACGTTTCTAAATGCAAGCGCCCAGCGGCCTTCATGTCTGCCGCAACGCCAGTCCAATCGAGTTGGTGTTGTTCGCAAATATCTTTCATGGCATCCAGCACGCCAGTCTCCATAGCCTTCAAGCCGCAGACATAAAAGTACGCATTGGGGTCCGTGAGCAGGGGGGCCAAAACCACCGCTTGCTCGCGCATGGCATCTTGCACATAGCGTTTGTGTGTGCCTGGTTCGCGTGACAAGGCCAAGTGGGTGGTGATGAAGCTTGCTGGTAGTTTTTTCAGCGGGCCAAAGTAGGGGAGTTCGGCTTGTGACCGTGCGCCAAAAAACAGCAGCAATTGCGAGTCTGCAAATGTGCCGTTGCGTGCTTCTCGCCTGCGCCACTCTGTCATGGCCCGCATGGGTGCGCTGCCAGTGCCTGTGCAAATCATCACGATATGGCTGCCGGGGTGGTTGGGCATGAGGAAGCTGCTACCAAATGGCCCAACAATGTGGACGCTGTCACCCACCTGTAAGTCGCACACATAGTTAGAGGCCACGCCACGTGTGGCTTGGCCGTTGTGGTCTACGAGTACGCGCTTAACCGTAATCGATGCGTTGTTGTAGCCTGCACGTTCGCCGTTGCGTGCACTCGCGATCGAGTACTGCCGAGGTTGGTGAGGTCGTCCTTTGGCATCAACGCCGGGTGGTGTGATACCAACTGACTGGCCTTCTAACACTGGGAATAGCGTGTCACCAAAGTCCAGCACGATGTGGTGGGTGTCGTTGTCTTCTCTGCCATGGCTGACAGCATCCGTTACACGGTGGTTGCCAACCACCTTTGCCACTGCAAACGGCATGTCTGCCTTGGGGCCAAACAGCTGTGTCACAACTGGTGCCGCTGACCATGGCGCCGCTGTGGAACTCATGGGCAGGGTCGTTGGCGCTGTTGCTGGCAGACTGGCTGATTCGTGTGTCAGTGCATGCGTTGCAGTTGTCCCAGTCGTTTCGCTATCCGCTTGCGCTGCCTCTGCATTGATCTCCAGTTGTTCTGGCAACTCATCCCAGCCCAATTGCTCATCCAGCGTGTAGGCCGTGGCGCGCCAAACTGTGCGCCAATTGTCGATAGACCCTGTTGGACAGGGCGCAATACACGCCATACATGAATTGCATTTGCTGGCGTCCACCACGTAGTTGGTGTCGTCGTGGCTGATGGCACCTATGGGGCAGGTGGCCTCACAGGTGTTGCAGCGAATGCATATTTCCGGATCAATGAGGTGCTGTTCTAGCACCGCACTGCTGGCATGTGGCGCATCGGCGGTGGTTGCTTGTGGGCTGAGTGCGTTCATAACCAGTCAATCAGTGTGGTGCGTCTTTAGCTGAAGCGCACGTATTCAAAGTCAGCAGCTTGGCGGTTGATGCCCAAGGCTGGCGGTGCAATCCAATTGGCAAACTTACCGGGTTCTACAACACGGCGCATGAGGCTGGCCACATAGGCGCGGTCTTCAGTATCTGGCAACCATTCACCAGCACGCAAGCGCCACTCTGACTCGCTCACCACCTCGCCTTGGGGTGTGACGTTGGCACCTGCCAAGGCACCAATGTTGCGGTTAAAAGCCTTGTGTGGCACGCGCAGTTTGAAGTCTATGCCAGCTTTCGTGATGACTTTGTTCCACCGTTCTACGCCAGACACGCTGTCTTTGATGTAGTCGTCGCGCAGAACTTCATTCAGCGCATTGAGCATAGGAACTTCTTTGGTTACCAAGTGACCGTCTTTGACCTGCAACACTGGGTAAGTGCGGTCTTTCAGTATGTGGTCGTCGTCACGTTTGGTTTCTTCGTAGCGGCCTTTGATGCCGGTGCTGTAAAAAGTTGCTGCATTGCTCGACTCGTCAGCACCAAACAAATCAATGGTGACGCTGAAGTGGAAGTTCAGATAGCGCTGCAGGGTGGGCAGGTCAATCACACCAGCGGCTCGTAATTTGTTCGGGTCGTCTGTTTTGAGCTCATTCATCACTTGGCACGTGCGCTGAATGGTACGTGAGATGCCGCTTTCACCCACAAACATGTGGTGTGCTTCTTCAGTGAGCATGAACTTCGTGGTGCGTGCCAGTGGCTCAAAGCTGGACTCCGCCAATGCGCACAGTTGGAACTTACCGTCACGGTCTGTGAAATAGGTGAACATAAAGAAGCTCAACCAGTCAGGTGTTTGCTCGTTGAATGCCGCCAAGATGCGTGGGTTGTCTTCATCGCCGCTGTTGCGTTGCAGCAGCGCATCGGCTTCTTCACGCCCATCCCTACCAAAGTGCTTGTGCAGCAAATAGACCATGGCCCATAAGTGGCGGCCCTCTTCTACGTTGATTTGGAAGAGGTTGCGCAAATCGTACATGCTGGGCGCAGTGCCGCCCAAGTGGCGCTGTTGCTCGACTGAAGCTGGTTCTGTGTCGCCCTGTGTGACGATGATTCGGCGCAAGTTTGAGCGGTATTCACCCGGCACGTCGTTCCACGCTTTTTCGCCCTTGTGGTCACCGAAACCAATGGTGCGGTCATCTTGGCCTGGGTTTAAGAAAATGCCCCAGCGGTAGTCGCGCATTTTGACATGACCAAACTGTGCCCAGCCTTGTGGGTCTACGCTGACGGCTGTGCGCAAATACACATCCATGTCGGTACTGCCCTCTGGCCCCATTTCGTCCCACCAGTTGATGAAATTGGGCTGCCACTGCTCCAGCGCACGTTGCAGGGTTCGGTCGTCGCTCAGGTTGACGTTATTGGGAATTTTTTCGCTGTAGTTGATGCCGGACATGTCGCTCTCCAAAAAGTAGTTGACAGTTGTGTGGGTTGGGTGGCAACCGTTTTAAGGTTGCGGCGTGCCACCAGTTAGCCGCCGCACAACATAAAAAAACAAGGGTGCGTTAAACGCGCGTCCAGTCAAAGGCCGACTTCTCGCCGGTGCCGTACACCTTCAATGACCCTTTCGCACCAACGGCGTTGGGGCGTTGGAATATCCAGTTTTGCCACGCTGTTAAGCGACCAAACACGCGGGTGAACATGTTTTCTGGGCCGTTGAAGCGCAGGTTGGCTTCCATGCCTGTGAGTGCATCTGGCGACATGGCGGCGCGCTCTTCTAAGGCAATGCGCACCTCGTCTGCCCAATCCAAATCGTCAGGGCTGGACGTCACCAAGCCCAGTGCGTATGCGGCTTCAGCGTCTAAGGCTCGACCGGCAGTGGCTGTCACGGCATCCAGCGGTTGGACCTCACCATAAAAGCGGCGGGTTAGGCGCGTTTGGCCAGTGGCCATTGGGAACAACTCAAAGTTCACTGCGGTTGTAGCAATGGTGGGCGCGAGCGCTGGACTGTCTGGCAATGCCAAATGATAAGAGCGGTCACAGGCTAAAGCCAATTCTAAAAACGTGCCTGTGAAACAAGAGCCCTGTTCAATAAAGGCAAACAGACTGCGCGCACTCACGTCTAGACGGCTGAACGTGCGGCGCAACAGGCCAATGGTTTCGCGTACAAGCCAATGGTCTTTGTGTGCCATGAGCAGTTCGTCCATGGCCACGATGCTGGCTGCATCACCTTTTGTTTTGATAACCCATGTGCCCAGATCTAACTCGTTGGTTCGCATGTGCAAAATCGCGTCTTCTAACTCGCGAGCCAAAGCCAATGGGTAAAACTGGTCGCCTTGGGCTTCAATACCTGCCAATGTTGCGGGCAAAGTGTGCATGGGCGCATGAACTGTCAGTGTGGCGTTGCGCTGGCTGCGGTGCATCTCAATGTGGACGTGCTGGTAGCGCACATGCGTATCGGTAATGGTTCGCTCAATGGGGTTGAGCGCAATACCTGTGGCACTGGTGTCACGGGTGCTGGCGCCGGCCAATGCGTGTACGCGCGCGGCGACGGTGTCGGAGAATTTGGCAGGTTTTGCAATGTGGTCAACCAAGCGCCAATCCAGCGCGCGTTGGCCTCGAACGCCTTCGCTGGTGGTGCAGAAAATATCGGCTAAATCATGGCGCACGTGGCGTTTGTCTGTCATGCGGGTCAGACCGCCAGTGCCCGGCAGTACGCCAAGCAGCGGCACTTCAGGCAAGCTCACCGCTGACGAGCGGTCGTCAATCAGCACAATTTCGTCACAGGCTAAAGCCAACTCATAACCACCGCCTGCGCATGCGCCGTTGACAGCTGCTAAAAATTTCAAACCGTCGTTGGTGGACGAGTCTTCAAAGCCGTTGCGGGTCTCGTTGGTGAATTTGCAAAAGTTTACTTTCCATGCATGGCTGGATACGCCCAGCATGAAGATGTTGGCGCCAGAGCAAAATACGCGGTCGCGAGCGCTTGTGATCACAACCACTTGGACTTGTGGGTGCTCAAAACGCACGCGGCTGATGGCGTCGTTGAGCTCAATGTCCACACCCAAGTCGTAGCTGTTGAGTTTGAGCTTGTAGCCTGGGCGAATGCCCGCGTCTTCATTAAAGTTGGCGCTGAGGGTGGCCGTCGTGCCATCAACAGCCAACGTCCAGTGTTGGTAGCTGGTGGGAGTTGTGCGGTAGTCAACGATGGGGTTGGTCAACACAACATCTGTTGGAGCGGTATCAGTAACGGCGATCATGTGTGCATCCTCTGGAATCAATACATGCAATATATTGCATGTATTGAGGCCTTGTCAAGCACTTATTGCACGGTCTACCAGCTGTTTGAGTTGCTCAAATGTGTGCTCTATAGGGTGTGCGCTGGTGTCCAGTGTGTATTGCGCCTTGGAGTAAAAAGCAGCACGCCCAGCCAAGATACTCTTTAAATCCTCCATGGCTTCAGGGCTGGCTTGCATGGGGCGGGTGTCGCCCTGTGCCATGACACGTTGCATATGGTCTTCAGGCTTGGCTTGCAGCCAAATGGTGGTGCAGTGGCTCAGCAATTGGTTGAAAGCGCTGGGGTCTGACACCAATCCGCCAGGCGCAGCAATAACCACAGCCTCGTTGCTTTCTACGGTGTTCACCAGTGCGCGGTGCTCGTAGCGGCGGTAGGCGTTGATGCCGTACAGCGCTTGTATTTCATTGAGGCTGCAACCGGCCAACCGCTCTACCTCGTGGCTAAGCTCGGTAAACGGGCAGCTTAAATGCTTGGCCAACCGTGCGCCTAGTGTGGATTTTCCAGCGCCGCGTAGGCCAATAAGCGCAATACGCTTGGCCCGTGCGGTGGATGGGGGCGTCTGCCCTAGGACTTGGGCCGCAGCCACACGCACACGTGCCAATGCGGCGTCGTCTAGCGGGGCCAGCATGTCACGCAGCATCAGCCACTCGGGGCTGGAGGCCGTGACGTCGCCCAGCAGCTCTGCCAAAGTGCATTGCAAGGCATCGGCCACGTCTTGCAACACCAGCACAGAGGCGTTGCCAGTGCCTAACTCAAGGTTGGCAAGGTGGCGCTCAGACACACCACCAGCCAGCGCCACAGCCTTTCGGGTGAGCCCGCGTCTGGCGCGCAGTGCACGAACACGCGCGCCCAACTCATGTAGGTATGCGTGGCGTTTGGCATCAGGTGTGGTGTTCACATGTAGGCTTGTTAACTTGTTATTGGGCAGTTTGCAGGGACTTGCTTGTCAACGCTGACATAGGGATGACCTGCTTGACACGTGGCAGATGGGCTCTTAGCATACAAGCACAATAATGCATGTTGTTGACAGTCTTTATGACGTTTACTTCATTCTACTGTTCTCCCAACGGTCTAACACGGCGCGGTTAATGCGGCGCTTACATTGAAACCACTTATGACTTTAGCCAGCCCTGCCACCTCATTTCAAGGTATCTCTGATTTGGGCGATTGTGTGGCGCTAACCACGCGGTTTAACTTCGCCCAGCATCTGCTGTGCATCAATGCCTCTAGGCCAGACAAGACGGCCTTCATCAGCGATGAAGGAGAACTCAGTTACGGTGAGCTGGCGCATCTCACCAGGTGTTTTGCTGGCGGCTTGGCGCAATTGGGCGTGCAGCCAGAGGCGAGGGTGCTGCTGTTTGTGCAAGACACACTGGACTGGCCAGTGGCATTTTTAGCCTGTCTTTATGCGGGTGTGGTGGCCGTGCCCGTCAATACGCTCATGACTGCAGACGACTGCGCATACACGTTGCAGCACAGCGGGGCACAAGCGGTGGTGTGTTCAGCAAATTTGGCGCCAGTGCTGCAGGCTGCATTGGCTTTGTGTGCAGGTACACACAGCGTGCAGCACGTGCTGCTGGCGCACCCAGAATCGTCACATGAGATTGAATGGCCTTCTGGTATCAACGTGCACGCCCTGCGCGAGTGGCTGCCACAGCAAGCGCCTGCAGCGCAAGCCATGAACACCAGTTGCGACAGTGTGGCGTTTTGGTTGTATACCTCTGGTTCAACGGGCAGGCCTAAGGCGGCGCTGCATTCTCATGCCAACCCTTACTGGACGGCGCAGTTGTATGGCCAAGCGGTGCTGGGTATTGGTGAGCAAGACGTGTGTTTTTCGGCGGCTAAGCTGTTCTTTGCGTATGGTTTGGGCAATGCGTTGAGTTTCCCGCTCAGCGTGGGGGCTACCGTGGTGTTAATGGCGGAGCGGCCCACACCTCAAGCCGTGTTCAAGCGCTGGGTCACGCACCAGCCTACAGTTTTCTTTGGTGCACCAACTGGCTTTGCCGGCATGTTGGCGTCGCCAGACCTCCCCCCCAAATCCGCTGTGTCATTGCGCATGGCGTCCAGCGCAGGTGAGGCTTTGCCAGCGCACATTGGTGAGACTTTCAAGACGCACTTCGGTGTGGACATTGTTGACGGCATTGGCTCTACCGAGATGCTGCACATCTTTTTGTCCAACATACCCGGCGACGTCCGCTACGGCACAACCGGTTGGGCTGTGCCGGGTTATGAGCTGAGTTTGCGCGATGACAACGGTCAACCAGTGGCCGATGGTGAGGTCGGTGACTTGTTTATCAGCGGTCCTAGCAGCGCCTTGATGTACTGGAACAACCGCGATAAATCGCGCGATACCTACCAGGGTGCATGGACCAAGAGTGGCGATAAATACGTGCGCAATGCAGATGGCACTTACACCTACTCAGGGCGAAGCGATGACATGCTAAAAGTCAGTGGTATCTACGTATCACCCTTTGAGGTTGAAGCCACGCTCATACAGCACCCCAGTGTATTGGAGGCCGCAGTGGTTGGTGTGCCAGACAGCAATGGGTTGGTCAAAGTGAAAGCTTATGTGGTGTGCAAAGACGGTGTAGCAGCCGACGAGGCTGCACTGCAAGCCTTTGTCAAACAGCGTTTAGCGCCCTACAAGTACCCACGCCACATTGAATTTTTAAGCGAACTGCCTAAAACTGCGACTGGCAAAATTCAGCGCTTTAGGCTCAGGGCCCTCAACGAGTCGACATAACAGGCCGCTGTATGCTTGCGCATGTTGACCTGCCACACGCCAGCTATTCGGGTGGCATATTGAGCGTTGAATACGCTTGGCTACACAGCAGCACTGATCCTGCGCATAAACCAGCGCATGATTCTCTGCATGACACAAGACCTGTTGTGGTGTTTTTGCACGAGGGCTTAGGCAGCGTGTCTATGTGGCGTGAGTTCCCCAGTCAACTGTGCCAAGCTGTGGGCGCGTACGGCTTGGTCTATTCGCGCGAAGGGTATGGCAACTCCACACCACGTCCGATTGGCCAAGCCTGGCAGCCCACCTTTATGCACCACCAAGCGCAGGTGGTGTTGCCCGCGCTGTTGCGAGCCTTGGGTGTGTCCGCAAGCCAGCGCGATGTGGTGTTGATTGGCCATAGCGATGGCGCCAGTATTGCGTTGTTGGCAGCGCTTGCCATGCCTGACATTCAAGGTGTTGTGGCTATGTCCGCACACACGTTTGTGGAAGAGCAAACCATTGATGCGATCAAACAGACGACAGGCCTTTATGAACACACTGTTGACGCCATCAAAGACCAGTCTAAGAGCCTTCGCCAAGCGCTGTCGCGCCACCATGCCGACACAGACTCAGCGTTTGGTGGTTGGTCAAGTGTCTGGTTGTCGCCAGCATTTAGCGCGTGGGATATTCGCCAAGAAATAGCTGGCCTCACATGTCCTTGCACGGTGTTGCAAGGTCTAAACGACCCGTATGGCAGCGTCGCTCACGCTGAATCTATCAAAACAGCCGTCCCGCAAACACACCTCATTTATTTAGACGCATGCGGGCACAACCCCCATACAACCTGTGCACCGCAGGTAGAGCAAGCTGTGCGTGCTTTATTAAGTGGCCTATCAACCAGCGCTTAGCTGTTGTTGTTCAAGCTGTGGGGCAGGTAAGTAGGCTTGCGGGTCTTGTGGTTGTCGCGCCTTTATCCAAGTATGAGGGCTCATGCCATGCGCCACCCCAAACGCATGGATAAATGCACTGGCGCTTTTATAGCCCACTGCATGCGCAGTACGGGCAACACTTTGGCCGCTGCGCAACAAGTCGCGAGACAAGCCCATGCGCCACGTGCTGAGATAGTCGCCAGGGGTGGTGCCGACAGTGCTTTTGAAGAGGCTGGCAAAGCGTGCGCGTGACATACCAGCGCGCTGCGCCAACGTGTCCAGTGTCCAGTGCGTCTGCGGCTTGTCATGCATGGCTGTGATGGCTTTGGCCAAACGCGGCTCTGACAGGCCAGCTATCACTGAAGTGGCAACCAGTTGGTGCTCAATGCAGTAGCGCAGCAGTTGTATCAGCAGCAACTCGCACAAGCGTTCAATAACCGCTTGGCTGCCACATCGCGGTTGAAACGCCTCGTTAAACAGGATGTCAAGCGTACTGGCCAAGCTGGGCAATTGTTGCAACGGCAGTACCAGAACTGGCGGCATGGCCTGCAGCAGCGGGTTGTTGTCCAGACCAAAATCGACCCGCGCGCACAACGCCCTGTTGGTTGTGCTGGCGTGCCCCATGTTCATCTCCAAACTGTGGGTGCGTGGGCGTGGCAGCCACACCAGCGTAGGCTCAGTAATGGGTATGGGCGAACGGATACAACCTGGCATCACCAGTTGGCCAGTGCCTTGCTCAATCAGGTGTAAGTGGCTGCTGGTGTCGCCGGCGCCCACGGTGTGAACGCCGCACAGTGCGCCCTGAAAATACACGTCGGCCCGCAAGCTGAACCGCTCAAGCAATGATGAAAGTCTGTCCATGGGCATATTATGAGACGATATCGATACAATTTGATACTTATGTGTTGTATTAATGCTTTATTCTAGGTGCTTAGAAGAATAAATTCTTTACCCCTGTCAACAACCAGATGCACCACACAACATGACCACACCACTGTTACCTCGCCTGCCAGTTCCTGCCCTGCAAGTTCCAACCCTTGCGCACGGCACCTTTGAGCTGGCCACCGATGCGCCCTCAACATTTTCTTTGGTGGTCTTTTACCGTGGCTTGCATTGCCCCATTTGCGCCAAGTACCTGCTAGAGCTGGGGCGCCTGATGGCCGATTATGAGCAACGCGGCGTCAAGGTTGTGGCATTGTCCAGCGATGGCCAAGAGCGTGCCCAACTGATGGCTGACAAAGTCAACAGCCCAAGTCTGAGGTTTGGTTATAACTTGCCATTGGCAACGGCCCGCGAGTGGGGCTTGTACACCTCGGCGGGACGCGGGCAAACGTCCATTGGTATTGAGGAGCCGGCTGTATTTTCTGAGCCTGCGGTGTACTTGATACGCCCTGATGGTTCCCTGTACTACGGTGCGGTGCAAACCATGCCCTTTGCACGTCCGCACTTTGATGAGCTCTTGAGTGCCATTGATTTTGCTGTGGCTAAAGACTACCCGGCACGTGGGGAGTACACCGGTTCGGTGTAAGCTCGAACCCATTTAGTCGCTATACCAATGAGGAATTGTCATGTCTGAGTCCACCCCTTCCACCCACACCGCCAACGAATTTGACCTCCTAGTCATAGGCGGCGGCTCAGGCGGCGTGGCGTCAGCCAGGCGGGCAGCCGCTCATGGGGCGCGTGTGGCCTTGGTTGAGCGCGACCGCTTGGGTGGCACATGTGTGATTCGCGGCTGTGTGCCTAAAAAACTCATGATGTACGCTGCCAAGTTTGGGCGCGAATTGCCTGAGATTGCTGCCTATGGGTGGCGGATGGACAACGCCACGTTTGACATGGCGACTTGGCAAGACAACAAGTCCAAAGAGATTGACCGCCTTGAAGGTATTTACAGCAAGATGCTTGACAGCAGCGGGGTCACCTTGTTTCGGGGTGACGCCACCATTGTGGATGCCGCTACTGTGTCGGTCAGCGGCAATGATGGTGTTCAGGCAACCCTCACAACCAAACGCTTGTTGGTGGCAACAGGTGGGCGTGTCAACCGCCATGCTTTCCCCGGTCTTGAGCATGCCTTAAGTTCAGACGACATTCTCAACTTACGCCACGTACCCAAGCGTTTAGGCGTGTTGGGTGCCGGCTACATTGCTTTGGAGTTTGCTAGTATTTTGCGAGGTTTGGGCAGCGAAGTGACGGTGTTTTACCGCGACCATTTGCCACTGCGCGGCTTTGACAACAGCACGCGGACCAAGTTGGCCGAGGCGCTGGTTGCACAAGGCATCACGTTGATGCCTTCAAGCAGTATGAAAAAAGTAGAGGTGCGAGGTGATACGACGGTGGTGTTGGCCGGCGATATGGCATACGAGTTTGATGCGGTTTTGAACGCCACTGGGCGCAGCCCCAATGTGGAAGGCCTTGGCCTAGACAATATTGGTGTCAAAACCGGCAAAGACGGCTCAATTGAAGTCAATGAGTGGAGCGAAACGTCAGTGCCCAACGTCTACGCCGTAGGCGATGTAACAGGGCGAATGGCGCTGACACCTGTGGCCATTGCTGAAGGCCGTGCCTTGATCGACAACCTGTACACAGGCACACAAAAAACGGTTAACCATGCCTCTGTGGCAACCGCCACCTTCACCATGCCCCCGCTATCTAGTGTGGGTTTAACTGAAGAACGCGCTGCTGAGACCTACCCAACCTTGCGCGTCTATGAGACCGAGTTTAGGCCTATGAAAGTTGCATTTGCAGGTGGCACAACCAAGACTTACATCAAGGTGTTGGTAGACGACGCCAGCGACAAGGTGGTTGGTGTACACATGTTGGGTGATGACTCGCCAGAAATTATTCAAGCGCTCGCGATTGCCGTGACCATGGGTGCCACCAAAGCACAGTTTGACGGAACCATCGCGGTTCACCCCACAACGGCGGAAGAGTTTGTGCTGTTGCGCGAGGTGACCCGGTACGTGCCTGCCAGGGCTTGAGGCTCACAGCTATACAGTTTGTCGGTTTAGGGTTTGGCGGTGCAAGCCGCCAACTCGACTGCCGCAATCGCGGGTAAACCTGGTAGCCAGTCGCTCAACGGCTTGCAGCGCTGTTCTACGCACAGCGTCGCTTGCGCCGTGTAGGGACTGTGGCTTAAGGTTACCCGTTGTATTTCCAAGTTCATGTCGTACCGATACATACCATCCACCAACACCGCATTGTCAGGTATGTCCATGCCTGCGCCGCTTGTGGCAACACGGGCACGTTCCAGCACAAGCATATGGGGGGTCACGGCCCACTGCTCAAACCACTGGGTTTTTTCAATGGAGTGCATCCATTGCAACCCAAACGCTGTGGTGGGTACCACAGCACTCAAGACACCGCTGCTGATGCAAAGCGCTGCCAGCGCTGCGCTTGCGCTCACGCAAGCGTCTGATTGAGAGACCGTGTGCGCCACACATGCCAAGCCAAGAAGCCAGCCGCCAAGCCAAGTCCAACTTCATCTGTAATTGGCAAGGCTACGACCAGCATAGCCGCCGCGCCCACTGCCCAGATACGCTCGACAATCGACATAGGCGCACGCCAATACCCGCTGGCTGCCATGCCCCATAACGCGATGGCGATCAAGGCTTTGAAGATGATGTAGGCCACAGCCACTATGCTTGGGTCGCCTTGCAACATGAGCGCTGGTGAGTAGACCGCCATGAATGGAATGACAAAGCCTGCAAAGGCAATTTTGACGGCTTGTAGGCTGATTTTCAATCCTGATTCTTTGGCTATCGGAGAGGCCGCGAAACAGGCCAGCGCAACCGGTGGCGTGAGGTCCGCCAAAATACCGAAGTAAAACACAAACATGTGGCTCACCAGCAGTGGCACGCCCAGCTCCAACAAGGCCGGTGCTGCCAGCGAACTGGTGATGATGTAGTTGGGAATGGTTGGAATTCCCATGCCCAAAATCAAACACACCAGCATGGTCAGCAGCAGACTCAAGAACAAACTTTGTTCACCCACACTGATGATGGCATTGGCAAACGTTGTGGCTGCACCCGTGAGGGTTAACACGCCAATAATCACACCCACCAATGCACAGGCAACACCCACAGGCAGCGCATGACGGGCACCATTGGCCAAGGCTTGGATGCTGACATGCAGCGCGCCACCATCCCGAATAGCCAACAAAATAAAGACCAACAAGGCAATTGTGCCCAGCAGTGCGCCGGCACCTATTTCGAAAAAACCACCACACAGCAAACCAATCACCAACCAAAACGCCACACGCATAGGCGTTTTGGGAAGGCGCAATGCAACGGCAGTTCCTAGTATGAGTACCACGGTTAAGAACAAGCCCACCGTACCGGCAAACAGCGGTGTGTACCCGCCGAATAGCAAACCTACCAACATGACCAATGGCCCGATGAGGTACCAGTGGGTCTTAACAGCGGCCCAAGGGTCTGGACAATCTTCTTTGGCTAAACCTTTTAGGCCAGCTCTGGCAGCTTCGAGATGAACCATCCAAAAAGCCGTGGTGAAGTACAACATAGCCGGCACCAAGGCCGCAATACAGATGTCAAGGTAGGGCAACTCCAGTGTTTCCGCCATGATGAAGGCCACGGCGCCCATGACTGGAGGCATAAGTTGGCCACCCATGCTGGCGGTTGATTCGACGCCCCCAGCAAAGGCAGATGAAAAGCCAAAGCGTTTCATCAACGGAATAGTAAATTGGCCAGTGGTGACCACGTTGGCAACGCCTGAGCCGTTGATAGTGCCCATCAAACCTGAGCTGACCACGGCTACTTTTGCTGGGCCGCCGCGTGTGTGACCAACGGTTCCCATGGCAAAATTTGTAAACAGCGTGATCATGCCAGCGCTTTCTAGAAACGCACCGAACAAAATGAACAAGAAGATGTAGCTGCTGCTCACATACGTGGGGATACCGTAAATACCTTCTGTACCAAATGCCATTTGTTCTATCACTTGGTCAAACGCATAGCCGCGGTGACCCAAAGGCTGTGGCAAGTATTCGCCAAAAAAAGCATAGGCTAAAAAGGTGGCACATATGGCTGGCAGCGCCCAGCCCATGATGCGGCGTGCGCTGTCAAATACCGCAAACAGTGCGATGAGGCCGATCAACATATCCACATCATTCAGCGCACCAGAGCGGAAAATAAGCTCGCCTTCAAACACCCATTGGTACATGCCCGTGCCCATGGTGGCAATACCCAGCATCAAGGAGAGATACTTGAAGCGCCCTGGCAGCATCAACATCACCAGCAGGCATAAAAATCCAACGTGCAGCGCGCGCACAATTTGGGTGCCAATTGGGCTAAAGGTCGCGGTGTAAATTTGGAAGACAGAGAAGCACAACGCGATGAAGAAAATCGCCTTGTCTCTGGTCCCGCCGCTGAAAGACCATTCTTTGGTGTTGAGCATGCTGGTGGTTGGTTCGAAGTAAGGTGAAGTGGGTTGGTGCGCGAGATGAAATCCGAGTGCAACCGGGTGTGAGTGAGGTCACCGAACGACCAAAAAGAAAAGCGCTTGGCAGCGCTTTTCTAAGGGGTTGCGCAAGGGCTTGTTTACTTGATCAAACCGGCTTCGCGGTAGTAGCGCTCAGCGCCGGGGTGCAACGGCACTGGCACACCAAGTGCTGCTGTTTTAGGGTCGATGGCCAAGGTTGCTTTGTGGGCCGCATGCAGGGCAGGCAACTGTGCAAACAACTCTTTGGTCATGGTGTAGGCATCTTGGTCAGACACGTCTGAGTTGGTGACCAAAATGTTACGAATTGCAGCAGTTGGCACTGCCTCAGTTTGACCTGAGTAGGTGTTTGCTGGGATGGTGCTCGGCTGGTAAGCAGAGTCGCCTACATTGGCAATCACTTCAGGGGTGATAGGAATCAGGCGTATGGCGATGTTGGTAGACAAGTCTTTAACCGCAGCAACGCCCAAACCGGCAGACACCAAAGTGGCGTCGATTTGGCGGTTTTTCATCAACTCAACGCTTTGACCAAATGACAAGTACTCAACTTTTGCAAAGTCGTCGTAACTCATGCCGGCAGCTTTAAAGAGGGCACGGGCGTTGAGCTCGGTGCCACTTTTAGGTGCGCCAACCGCCACGCGTTTGCCTTTGAGGTCAGCCAATGTTTTGATGCCTGAGTCTTCGCTGGCCGCAATTTGAATGTAGTTGGGGTAAATACCGGCGATACCGCGCAGCTTGTCCAGCTTTTTAGGAAAGCCAGCTTCAGAGTTACCTTGCCAAGCGTTGGATACCGCATCGCCTAATGCGAACGCCAGTTCACCACGGCCAGCTTGCACAAGGTTCAAATTTTCTGCACTGGCCTTGGTCGATTGCACCGTGACCTTGGTGTTGGGCATGGCGTCGCCGTAAAACTTAGACAGTGCCGTACCAATTGGGAAGTAAGCGCCGCTTGTGCCGCCGGTCAGCACGGTAATAAATTCTGCTGCATGTACTGCTGTGCTCAGTGAGCCCAAGCCCAGTGCAGCGCAAAGCGCTATTTTCGATACGATTTTCATGAGTGTCTCCGTCAGGTGAATGATTTTCTTTTCAACGATTGAAGAATTTACCACGTAACCAGCTGCCTTTTGTGCGCTCTGTGTGTGCCGTCGGTAGAACTAGGGTAAACGTTAGTGCGTTGGTTGGCTAAATCATGAATTGGGCACAGCCGACTGGTGCAACGCGCACAAGTTGGCGGTGATTGCCACGCTGTCGTCCAAGCTGGGAGCCGCGCTGCTATGGACTGTTGCGACGAAGTCGCTGACCATGCGGGTATAAGCGTTACAAGGTTCAAACGTGATCAACTCCGCTTCGTGGTGCAGGCCTGCGTTGGGTGCCCATGCAGCGCTGGTGCCTGAGGGACCATGCTGAGGGTTAAAAGGCGCGTGAAGCGTGGCCCATCCCTTGTCGCCTATCACCTGTACGCTTTGGCTTTTAGCGCTTTGCGTGCTCACCATAAATTGCAAGTGCGTGTGGGCTTGGTCTGCTGTATCCCAGCGCATGGTGCCTTGGGTGTGGATGTCTACGCCCCAATCCGGGTGGCGCTGCATGTGGGCATGCACATGGTTTGGGCTTGTGCCCATCAGCCAATGCCCGGTGAAAACGGCGTAGCAGCCTATGTCCCACAACGCGCCACCACCAATGGCGAAGCTGTTGCGTATGTTGAGGGCGTCGCGGTTGTCGTAGTTGAACAGCACGTGTATTTGACGAATAGCGCCCAAGTCGACTTGGCGCAACCACGCCCACTGTGGGTGGTGGCGCACCATATAAGCTTCTACCGCGTGTTTGCCTGTAGCTTGCATGGCAGCTTGTATCTGTGCAGACTCTTCAATGCTTAGAGAGATAGGTTTTTCGCACAGCACATGTTTACCCGCATGCAGCGCTGCTACGGTCCAAGGTGTGTGCAGGTGATTGGGTAGCGCTATGTAGACGGCTTCTACATTGGGGTCAGCTATTACACCGGCGTAGTCTGTCCAGCGCATGCTGGGTGCGCCATCCCAAGCTGCCATTGGCCCGCGACTGCCCATGGTAATGGGTGTGTGTCCTGCTTCTACCATGGCGGGAATGACTTGTGTACGGGCAATTTTTGCATTGCCTACAATTCCAAAACGCATTTAATCCAAGCCTCCTACACGCAATACATCCCAACATGCTCCCATGGTGTGGTAATCCACTTTGCCAGCCGGTGACTTGGTGTCTTCAAGCTTTACGCCTTGTGCATCCACTATGCGAAACCATGCACCATGTTGGTGGTCTACCAAATGCGCCCAAGCCCATGACCACGTGTGGTGGTACTGGGTCAGGTAGCGTTGCTCACCCGTTGCGCGCCATAGGCGCCAACTGCTGGCAAAGGTCTCGGCCTGAACCCAGAAGTATTTGTCTGTGTCGCATGGTGTGCCGTCGGGCGCATAGCCGTAGATTAATCCACCGTTTAGCGCGTCCCAGCCGGCAAGGTATGCGGCATCGTGAAGCGCCTGCGCGGTGTTTACTAAAGCCTGGTTGTGGGTGTGTTCAAACAGGTTGAGCAGCAGCTTGGCCCATTCGGTTTGGTGCCCTGTTTGGTAGCCCCAAGGCTTGAATATATCGCCAGGCGTGTCTATGTTGTAACGCCAGTCTGGTGTCCAGTCCAGGTGGTAGTGTTCCCAAATAGGCTGGCTGCCCTGTTGTGCCAAGTGGAGGGCAAAGGTGTTGGCGAGGTCTTGTGCTCTGTCCAAGTAGCGTTGCTCGCCAGTGGCTTCAAACGCGGCCAGGCAGGCTTCGCACATGTGCATGTTGGCGTTTTGGCCGCGGTAGTGCGACAGTTCGCCGCTGGCTGAGCGTTCATCGGCATAGGCTAGGTGCGCAGGCTCAAAAAACTGTGTGTTCATGCGCTCAAATACCGATGCCACATCTTGAGCGCTGCACAGTTTGGCTCGGTAGGCGTGCGACTTTGCCAGCAGCACAAAGGCCTGCCCGTAGGCCATAACCCGGGCGTCCTCAACGCCTTGAGCGTTCACTGTCCACACGTAGTCGCCCGCAGGTGTTTTGAAGCGCGTGTCTAACTCCACCAATGCGTGGTGCGCCCACTCTACATAAGTGGCGTCGCCAGTGTGTTGCCAGGCGCACACCCAGTTGAATACAAACCGGGTTGCACTGACCAAATGGCGGTGCGCTGTGTCGTAGACCGCACCATCGTCCTTGTAGTAATGGTAAAACCCACCGCTTGGGTCGTATGCACGTGGTCTGTAAAACGACAAAGTGTCGTTGATGTGCTGCTTCAAAAAGTTAACGCTGGCAAAATTTGGCGCAGGTGTGCGACTTAACAAGGACGTGCTCACGGGTAAATCACAGCCTCGGTGTGTCCGCTGGTGGCGCTGGCTAGCACAGCGTGGGCAACGGCTAGTGATTGCAAACCTGCAGCACCATCGGCGTTGGCATGCAACTCACCACGAATGGCTGCTTGCATGTTGCGCACCACACGCTCGTACAAGTTGTCGCTGTCCAACGCGATGTCTCGTGTGCCGCTGGCATCCGTTAATTGCAATGTGCCACCTGGTGCTTGGGTGAGTATGCCCGTACCGTGCAAGCTGGCTTGGTCGCCATGGACCTGTATGTGGGTTTCGGCAAATGGTGTGTTAAAGCCTTGGTGGGTAAACGCAGTTATGCCGCTGGCGTAGCGCCACACTGACATGGCGTTGTCCTCCATGCCTTGGGCCATGCCCGTGTTGCTGGTCATGGCGCACACATGCGTCGGATACTCGCCCAGCAAAAATGCCAACGAGTCGGCGTTGTGCACGGCAATGTCTAGCACCACGCCGCCGCCTGCGCCTTTGTCACTTAAGCGCCAGCCTTGTATGTGCTTGGGCAAGTACACCGAGTGGCTCAAACGCACCGAGCTCACAACACCCAGTTGTTGGCTGGCGATGTGCGCCCGCATGGCACGGTGCGCAGCGTTGTGGCGCAGGTGGTGGTTGGTAGCCATCACCACACCTGCTTGTTCACACGCTTGAACCATGCGCTTGGCCGCAGCCAGATCGACGGCCAACGGCTTTTCGCACAACACATGCTGGCCAGCAGTTGCTGCGCGAAGCACACTGGCTTCGTGTTTGTCGTTTGTATTGGACACATACACCGCGTCAATACCCAAAGCGTCCAGCGCATGTTCATGGCTCAATGCATGTTCGATCTGGTGCGTATGGGCAAATGCTTGTGCGCGTTGCGTGCTGCCTGACACCACAGCCACGACATCGTCACCTGCACTGCGAATGGCGTCGACCATCCACTGTCCAGCGATGGTGCTGGCTCCTATTAATGCCCATTTCATAGCGGTCTCTCTTAGCGTGTGTACGTGGTAAAAATTAGGTGAATGATAACGTTTACATAGGGTGTGTATGGTCGGGGTTTTCCCATATTGACGCGGTATGAAAACGTTTACATAATGGCTGCCGGAGACCACAATGAGCGATAAAAAACCAACCATCAGCACCATAGCCAAGATAACAGGCTTGTCATTGGCGACTGTGTCGCGCGCGCTGGCTGGCGCGCCGAGTGTGCTCGCCCCAACCCGCGACAAAGTGTTGCTGGTTGCCAAGCAGCTCAACTACGTGCGTGACCGGGCAGCGGTTCGCCTCAAAACTGGTAAAACCTGCGTGGTGGCATTTTTAATGAACCGGTGGGATGCCAACCAACCCGCTTTTAAAGATTTGCTGTTGGGCGTTAGCGATGCGCTGCGCGACACCGACTACCACATGATTGTGCTGCCAGAGTCCGTAGAAGGTGACCGTTTAGAAACGCTGCGCTACGTGGTCGACAGGGGGCTGGCCGACGCCATGGTGATCACGCACACCACGCCACAAGACACGCGCGTGCGATATCTGATGGAGCGCAACTTTGCGTTTTGTACCCATGGTCGCACACGCCTGCTAGACGATGGGTTGGCGCGCGACCCGTTCGGTCATGCCCATTCATTTGTTGATTTTGCCAACGAACAATATGCCCAAGCCAGCGTGGAGGCATTGGTGGCACGTGGACGCAAAAAATTAGCCATCTTGCTGCCCCGTGAGGGCGGTACGTTTCGCATGCATCTGCTAGAAGGCTTTATGCAGGCCTGCGAGCAAGCCAAGGTCGAGGGCGTCACAGCCGCCAACCTCGACATGGATGGCAGTTCTGAGCACATCTACACGTGGGCCACTAAAAAAGCCAAACAGTACGACGGTTTGGTGGTGACGCGCGAGTCTCCACTGATGGCGCTCATGGGCGGTCTTGGTGATGCTGGTTTGGTGTTGGGTCGCGAGTTGGATGTGGTGACCAAATACAGCACTTCCACACCCATGTATTTACGACAACCTTTGTTAGGTTGTTTTGAGGATATTGAAATGACAGGGCGAACCATAGCCCAGCGACTGTTGCATCAACTGGACCCGGCTCATCACGCCTCGCCCAGCACCTATTTATTTGCGCCACCTTTGATTAAAGAAATCTATGACTACAGTTGACACCAATGCCGCGTACCGCGATCAAATTCGCGAGGCCAAACGACTGTTACGCGCCAATATGCCCGACCTTAAGGAGCGCTTTGCGCTCTTGACGCGCCGTCTCGAGGCCTCTGTGGCGGAGGTGCAAGCCATTCGTGCGCGCGGCGACAGCCCAGTGCCAACGGTCAACGCCGCTGAACTCGACAGCGTCAGTGATGAGACCAAGGCGCTCATTCGCCAACGGGGCTGTGTCGTCATTAAGGGCGTATTTAACAGCGTACAGATCGACCAATGGAATGCCAGTATTGCCACCTATCTGACAGATTTGGACTACCTGGGCAAGGCTGACAGCAAGCGCGGTATTGATCAATATTTCAGCGCCTTGTCTAGTTCAAAGCCGCAAATTTACAGCGTGTACTGGTCGCCTGCTCAAGTGCAAGTTAGGCAGTCACAAGCGTTGGCCCGGGCCCGACAATGGTTAAACCGCTTGTGGGACTGTGCCCAAGGCGATGACCAACCTGTGTTTGATCCCGATCAAGAGTGTATTTATGCAGACCGTGTGCGACAACGTGAGCCTGGTGACGACACATTGGGTTTGTCTCCGCACGTTGATGGCGGCTCAATCGAACGCTGGATTGATCCGGGTTACCAAGCGGTGTACCGCCATGTGTACGGGGGCGACATAAACGCTTACCAAGCCTTTGCAGCGGCGCACCGAACCCAGACCAAAGAGATACCGTCACCAGCGGTATGTCAAATGTTTAGAACGTATCAAGGCTGGACTGCGTTGACACGGCAAGGCCCAGGCGACGGCACCTTAAACCTCATACCGATTGCCGATGCCATGCCTTGGATGCTATTGCGCGCCTTGCAAGATGACATTGCCGACGATGACTTGTGCGGTGCACAAGCGGGACGGGCACTGATGGTCAATGCGCAGCACCATGCATTGCTCATGCAGGCGTACGGCCCAATTCCACAAGTCGAAGCGGGAGACACCGTATGGTGGCACCCTGATGTGATTCATGGCGTTGAAGACAAACACAATGGCACGGGTTACAGCAACGTCATCTACACAGGTGCAGCACCCCGTTGTGCCAAAAATGAAAGTTTTTTGGCCACGCAACGCGCTGCATTCGAACGCGGTGAATCGTCACCTGACTTTGCGCCAGAGCACTACGAATTAGACTTTGCCGGTCGGGCTATGCCAGCGCTTCTAACGGCTTTAGGCCGCCAGCAAATGGGCTATATAGACTGAGTTCGGTCCTGTCAATGTAGGCGGCAGGTGGACTTCAAAACCATGCATGGCTTAGTCGGCAGTGAACGTCCACGTGGCTGTGTGGCGGTAGGGGGTGTCAGCGTCGTGCCACATAACTGTGCCCAGGGCCGGGCCGTTGGGCCAGCTTTCGGTTTCTACACACAAACCTGCGCCGCTGGTGTGCGCCACACCTAGGTGCTGCTCACTGGGTTGCAAGCCAGATCCGCCGTACAGGTGCACGAAGGGCTGGTCGGTGTGCACGGCAAGTGCCAGGCCTGGCACGCTGGCTGTGGCAGCGTGGTGCAAGCCATGGTGGTGTTTGTCTGTTGACGGGTCTATGCGTATGGCCGCGTCTAGGGCCGCAATGTCAGCGTGGACAATGCGTTTGGGTTGGCGGTAATCGAACGCCGTCCCTTGTACATGTGTCAAAGGCATGGGTAATTCAAGCGTGTCCAGCGGTAAGTAGAAGCTGCCATTCACAACAAGCGTGTGTTGCTCAATAGTGGGGCTGGCATCTAAGTTCCAGTAGGGGTGTGGGATGAGATTGATAGGGCAGGGCTTATCCACGTGTGCATTGGCCGTCCATTGCAAGCTGCTGGCGAGCCACTCAAATTGGATGGTCGTTGTGCAGTTGCCAGGAAAGCCTTGGTCAAGGTCAGACGATAACAAGTCCAAGACGATGGTGTGACCATGATGCGAGCGTACCTCCCACATGCGCTGTCCAAAGCCGTACTGTCCGCCATGTAAACAGTGGCCTAGTGGGTGGTTGGCGTCGAGCGCAAAGTGCTGGTCGCCATGAATAAGTTGCGCACCAGCAATGCGGTTGCCGTAGCGTCCGCATACGGCCCCCATCGACATGGTGTCTTGCTGGTAGCTGCTAGCTTGGTCAAAGCCTACAGTCAGTGGGCGAGGTCCACCCGGGGCTGCCAGCCACCAGACTTGCATCAGACGTGCACCCAAGGGATAGATCCACGCAGCAAAATCATCACTGCGAATGAGGTATACGCCAGATGGGGGGTGTAAAGGGTCTACCACCGATGATGCACATGCCGCAGCCATTGCGCTGTTAGCTGTGGGCTAGATCGAAAACAAAAATACCGTCAAGGCCGCCTTGTGCATGGGCTACAAGGGCGGCGCCTAAAACTTGGTGGCGGGGGTCGGCTTGATAGGCGAGCAGCGCCTTGTTGCTTGTGAAGCGTGCAATGAAGCCATACTCAAAGCCGTGGCTCTTGGCTTCAAAGGGTGTGTTGTGCCCAGCGCTGATGCTGACTAGGCCATCCATCTGGCCTTGCAAATCTTCAAATGCTTGCACCAGCTGCAAGCATTTCTCAGGTACCACGTCGTCTTGAAATCTTATAAAAACGCAGTGTTCAATCATGACGTGTTATCTGGTGTGGGTCTGACTTGTCATGGCTGCAGTTAGCCTAGGCGAAGTTCGGTTGTGGCATCAAACACATGTACTTTTGCCGCGTCAAAACTGACAGCCAGTTGCTGGCCTACAACAAACTCTCCAGGTCCGGGCATACGCAAGGTGAATTCACCGTAGGCGGTATCGATCAGCACATAGCTTTCTGCGCCGGTAGGTTCTAACAACGCCACTGTCGCGTGTATAGCCCCTGGGGTATCGAGTGGACTAACGCGTAAGTCTTCTGGACGAATACCAAATATCACGTCGGTATGGGCCAAGGATGCATCCAGCTTGACACCCACTGCAGCATCACCCAACATGACTTCGCCGCTGTCGCTGACTGTTGCCTTGGCTGTGTTGATACTGGGTGAACCAATGAACTCGGCTACAAACAAGTTGGCAGGGCGTTCGTACAACTCCATAGGGGTGGCGAGTTGTTGAATGAGTCCGCCTTTAAGGACCGCAATGCGGGTCCCCAAAGTCATGGCTTCAACTTGATCATGGGTCACGTAGATGGTGGTAACACCGTGGCGCATGTGTAGTTTTTTAAGTTCAGCGCGCATGTCTACACGCAACTTTGCGTCTAGGTTGGACAGTGGCTCGTCAAACAAAAACAATGAGGGTTGGCGCGCCAAAGCGCGACCAATGGCAACGCGTTGGCGCTGGCCCCCCGACAATGCCTTGGGCTTGCGGTCCAGCAAGTGGTCAATTTGCAGCATCGCGGCAACATGGTTGACTGCCTCTGTGCGCTGTGCTTTTGGCACCTTACGCATTTCCAGTGGGAACGCAATGTTTTGCCCCACTGTCATGTTGGGGTACAGCGCATAGCTTTGAAATACCATGGCCACATCACGCTCGTCTGGTGGCAAGTGGGTAATATCCCTGCCAGCCAAGGTCACCTGCCCAGTGGTCGGCTCTTCCAACCCAGCCACCACGTTCATGAGTGTGCTCTTGCCACAGCCCGACGGGCCGACCAGTACTAAAAATTCGCCATCTGCAAGGTCGAGGCTGATGTCATGAAGAATTTTGACATCGCCAAAGCTTTTGGATACGCCGTTGATATGTAGTGTTGCCATGTGTATTTCTTTAATTGCGTTTGTCTGAAACGCTCAACCTTTAACCGAGCCAGCCATCAAGCCGCGTACAAAGTACTTGCCCGAAACGATGTAAACAACCAGCGTGGGCAGTGCGGCAATGAATGCGCCTGCAAAATGCACGTTGTATTCCTTCACGCCGGTGGAGCTGCTAACCAAGTTGTTAAGCGCCACGGTCAATGGGTAAGAGGTGTAGTCGCTGAACGAGGCACCAAACAAAAAATCATTCCAAATGTTGGTGAATTGCCAAATGATGTTGACAACAACAATAGGCAAACTCGCTGGCAGCATCAAGCGCCAAAACAGCACAAAGAACCCTGCGCCATCCATGCGCGCTGACTTGACCAACTCTTGGGGGAAGGCCGCATAGAAATTGCGAAAGAACAATGTGCCAAACCCGATGCCGTAAATGGTGTGGACCAAAATGAGGCCTTTGACTGAGCCGGCAATACCCAACTCACCCAACAACCGTGCCATTGGTATAAGCACGATTTGGAACGGAATAAACACTGAAAACAACACCAGGCCAAAAATAAGCGTGCCGCCTTTGACTTTGAACTGTGTCAGCACATAGCCGTTGAGGGCACCCAAGGCCGTGGAAATCAGTACAGCTGGAATGACCATCAGAAAAGAATTGGCGAAATAAGGTTTCAGGCCTGTGGCCTCCACACCAATTTGTGCCAAGCTCCAAGCTTGTAACCAAGGTTCTAAGGTGGGCTCTAAGGGAAATGACACCAAATTGCCACCACGGATTTCCGCAAGCGGCTTGATGGAGTTGATCAACATCACATAGATGGGCATCAAAAACATAAAAGCCAGCAGCAGCAACACGGCGTACAGCGCCACGCGATCCCATTTGATACCGCGAGGCTTGAGGCTCATAACGGGTGTCGTGCTCATGGTTGAACCCCTTTATTCAGGCGCATTTCACGGCGCACGTAGGGAATCACCACAATGGCTATACCAATCAGCATGACCACTGCGCTGGCAGCACCCACTGCCATTTCGTTACGTGTAAAGGTGTATTGGTACATGAACACCGAGGGCAGCCACGTGGCTCTGCCCGGACCACCACCTGTTAGGGCAATCACTAGGTCGTAGCTCTTGATCGCCATGTGGGCCAAGATGACAAACGATGAAATAAAGCTGGGGCCTAGTTGCGGAATAATCACCCGCCAATAGATGCGCCAGTTTTTAGCCCCGTCTACACGCGCCGCATTGAGCACCTCACCGTCTATGCCGCGCAAGCCGGCTAAAAACAAGGCCATTACAAAGCCTGAGGTTTGCCAAACAGCGGCAATAACCACGGTGTAAATGGCCATCTCTCCGTCTTTAATCCAGTCAAAGACAAAGTTTTCAAATCCAATTAAGCGCATGGTTCTTTCGAAGCCAATGCTGGGGTCTAGCAGCCACTTCCAGGCTGTGCCTGTGACGATAAACGACAGCGCCATCGGGTATAAAAATATAGAACGAAACAAGGACTCTGCACGGATACGTTGATCAATCAATATGGCCAAAAACATGCCCAACAGCATGCTGATAACGATATACAGTACAGAAAATACGCCCAAATTTTTAACTGATAAAAAGAAGTTTCTCAACGAAAACAAGCGTTCGTAATTGCTCTCTGTTGCCAACGTCATGGTTGGCAATATGGTCGAGGCGGTGAACGACAAGTAGAAAGTGAAGGCGATAAAGCCGTACACACAAATGCCCACCATGATGATGCTTGGACTCAATACAAGCGCGGGTAGCCAGCGATTTTTCATGGGTGATGTACTAATAAAAAAGGGGTCAGCACTAGGCAAGCTAGGCCGACCCCCGTGGTTCAAGCCACGTGTTTAAAAACCAATGTTACTGAACGGCCTCGGCCATGGCCATGGTCGCACCAGCACTGGTCATGGTGCCGTTGAAGTGTTGGGTAATCACGTCGTAAAAGCCGTTCTTGATAGATGCTGGCACAGCGTGGCCGTGTGCCATTGAACCTACTAAAGTTCCCTTGGCGTTCGCTTCAGCCAAGTCAGCCATGCCTTTTTTGCCGCAGTCGTCGAACGCAGCGTTAGACACATCGGTACGTGCTGGTACAGAGCCTTTGACCACGTTGAACGCGCTTTGGAAGTTGGGGTTCATGATGGCCTTGGCCAATTTCATTTGTGCACCCTGTGAGGCAGCGCCTACTTTGAACATTAAGAACTGGTCAGAGTTGAACGACACCATACCTTGCGTACCAGGTACGCGGAAGCACATAAAGTCTTTACCAGGAACTTTTTTGGCGTTTAAGAATTCGCCCTTGGCCCAGTCACCCATGATTTGAAAGCCTGCTTTGCCTTCAATGACCATGGCTGATGCCAAGTTCCAGTCGCGGTTTGAAAAGTCTTTGTCAACGTATGAGCGCAGCTGCGCCATGCGGTCAAACGATTTTTTCATAGTGGGTGATTTCAACGCAGCTTCGTCTTTTTGCACGAACGCTTTGTTGTAAAAATCGACACCGCCAGTTGCCAGCACCACGCCGTCGAATAAGGTGGCATCTTGCCAAGCTTGGCCGCCATGTGCCAAGCCAATGAAACCGGCTTTTTGTACCTTGTCTAAAGCTGCAATGAACCCATCCCAGCTCGTAGGCATGGTTGTTACACCGGCTTTTTCAAGCACGGCCTT